>ERZ1066120.10-NODE-10-length-281470-cov-31.266699_pt1 | contig 281470 bp, 259 predicted proteins | sample MGYA00382767_ERZ1066120 | MGnify/ENA primary metagenome ERZ1066120 (study PRJEB33369, sample SAMEA5778350) | biofilm metagenome | biome: Industrial cooling water; feature: Water cooling tower basin; material: Biofilm | place: United Arab Emirates | collected... | reverse complement strand
CTGCAGCCGAACTCCGGCGCGCAGGGCGAGTACGCCGGCCTGCTGGCCATCCGCGCGTTTCACGCCTCGCGTGGCGAGGCGCATCGCGACATCTGCCTGATCCCCGAATCCGCGCACGGCACCAACCCGGCCTCGGCGCAGATGTGCGGCATGCGCGTGGTGGTCACCAGGTGCGACGCCAACGGCAACGTCGACCTCGACGACATCCGCAGGAACGCGGAGAAGTACAGCGCCAACCTCGCCGCGCTCATGATCACGTATCCCTCCACGCACGGCGTGTTCGAGGAGGACGTGGTCGCCATCTGCGACGTCGTGCACCAGCACGGCGGCCAGGTCTACACCGACGGCGCCAACATGAACGCGCTGGTCGGCGTCGCCCAGCCCGGCAGGTGGGGCTCGGACGTCAGCCATCTCAACCTGCACAAGACCTTCTGCATCCCGCACGGCGGCGGCGGCCCAGGGGTCGGCCCGTGCGCCGTGAAATCGCATCTCGCGCCGTTCCTGCCCGCTGCGTTCGGCACGGGCGGGCTGCACACGCAGGGCGTCGGCAAGGGCGACGTCGGCATGGTCAGCGCCGCCAGCTTCGGCAGCGCCTCCATCCTGCCCATCAGCTGGATGTACATCACCATGATGGGCGCCGAAGGCCTGCGCCGCGCCACGCAGGTCGCCCTGCTCAACGCCAACTACATCGCCACGCGCCTGGCGCCGCATTACGAGACGCTCTACACCGGCCGCAACGGCCTGGTGGCGCACGAGTGCATCCTCGACCTGCGCGGCATCAAGGACGCCACCGGCATCTCCGCCGAGGACGTCGCCAAGCGCCTGATCGACTTCGGCTTCCACGCCCCCACGCTGAGCTTCCCCGTCGCCGGCACGCTGATGGTGGAGCCCACCGAGAGCGAGTCGCAGCACGAGCTCGACCGCTTCATCGACGCCATGATCCAGATCCGCGACGAGATCCGCGCGGTCGAGGACGGCCGCCTGGATCGGGAAGACAACCCTCTCAAGCACGCCCCGCACACCGCCACGCAGGTGTCGGCCAGCGAATGGACCCACGCCTACCCGCGTGAGCTGGCCGCGTTCCCGCTGCCGGTGCTGAAGACCCACAAGTACTGGCCCCCGGTCGCCCGCGTCGACAACGTGCACGGCGACAAGAACATCTTCTGCGCCTGCATCCCGATCAACGAGTTCAAGGGCGAGATCGAGGCGTTCAGCGAGCCGGACGTGGTCTGACCGCATCCCACCACGCACGGGGCGCACGATGCGCCGCGTGCGCGACGTCATCGTTGCGATCGTCACTGCAGTGTCCCGGACTCCCTCCATGCATCCAGCCACCGCGACGAACGCACAGGTGTTCGCACGCCTGCTCTGCGCACTCGCCCTCGCCGGCCCGGCGCACGCCGACGCGCAGGACGCGCAAGACCCGCACGAACACGAACACGAACACGGCGAGGAAGCCGCCGAGCTCGACGCCGTGATCATCGAATCCACGCGCGCGCGGCGCCGGGTGGCCGACGAGCCGATCCGGGTGGAGGTCATCGTGCAGGAGGAGATCGAGGAAAAGCTGCTGATGACGCCGGGCAACATCGCCATGCTGGTCGCCGAGACCGGCGGCGTGCGCGTGCAGGTCACGTCCCCGGCGCTGGGCGCGGCGAACATCCGCATGCACGGGATGCGCGGCCGCTACACGCAGCTGCTGGCCGACGGCCTGCCGCTGTACGGCGGGCAGGCCTCGTCGATCGGCCTGCTGCAGATCCCGCCGACGGATCTCGGACGCGTGGAGATCATCAAGGGCGCGGCGTCCGCGCTGTACGGCCCATCCGCGCTGGGCGGCGTCATCAACCTCATCTCGCGCAAGCCGGGCGAGGCGCGCCAGCTCGAGTTCCTCGCCAGCACCACCAGCCGCGACGGCCACGACCTCACCGCCTACGCGGCCATGCCGCTGTCGCCGACATGGGGCATGTCGGTCGTCGCCGGCCAGCACCAGCAGACGCGGCAGGACCTCGACGGCGATGGCTGGCTCGACATGCCCGCGTTCGCTCGCCGGACGCTGCGCCCGCGCCTGTTCTGGAACTCGCCCGACGGCGGCAGCGCGCTGCTGACCTTGGGCGCGATGCAGGAGGACCGCATCGGCGGCACCGACACCGGCCGCTCGGTGCCCGACGGCCAGCCGTTCCCGCTGACCCAGGAATCGACTCGGTTCGATGCCGGCGCGGTGGTCGAACTTCCGATGCGCGACACCGACAGCCTGCACCTGCGCGCATCGGCGATGACGCAGGAACACGTGCACCGCTTCGGCCGCGTGGTCGAGGACGACCGCCACGACACCGGCTTCGCCGAAGCCTCCTACTCATCCTCGATCGGCGACACCACTTGGCTGGCCGGTGTCGCGATGCAGGCCGATCGCTTCCGCTCGCGCACGTTCCCCGCGTTCGACTACCGCCATACCGTGCCCGGCGTGTTCGCGCAGGCCGAGCACCTGCTGCGCGAGGACCTCACGCTCGCGGGGAGCGCGCGCTGGGACGACCACAGCGAGTACGGCGCGCACTTCAGCCCGCGCCTGTCGCTGCTGTACCGGCCCGGCGCGTGGAGCGTGCGCACCTCGGTGGGCCGCGGCTTCCACGCGCCCACGCCGTTCGTCGAGGAGATCGACGCCGCCGGCCTCTCGCGCCTGCTGCCGCTCGACGGGCTGGACGCGGAGACCGCCACCACCGCCTCGTTCGACGTCGGCTACGCTCGCGACGCGCTGGAAGCGCACCTGACCCTGTTCGCCTCCGACATCCGCCACGCCGTGCGCCTGGACGATGCACCGCCCGCCGCCGACGGCACCCCGCGCGTGCGCCTGGTCAACACCGACGGCGCCACCCGCACGCGCGGCAGCGAGCTGCTGCTGCGCTATCGCTGGGGCGACTTCAAGCTCACCGGCAGCTATGTGCTCACCGACTCGACCGAGCCCGACCCGGACGCGCCCGGCCGCCGCGCGGTGCCGCTCACCCCGCGGCACACCGGGGGCCTGGTCGCCATGTGGGAACAGCACGGGCGCGGGCGCGTCGGCATCGAGGCGTACTACAGCGGCCGCCAGTCGCTCGACGACAACCCCTACCGCACCACCAGCCGCCCGTATGTCGAGCTCGGCGCGCTGGGCGAGATCACCTTCGGCAAGGTCAGCCTGTTCCTCAACCTCGAGAACATCCTCGATGTGCGCCAGACCCGCCACGACCCCCTGCTCCGCCGCCAGCGCGCGCCCGACGGACGCTGGACGGTCGATGCCTGGGCGCCGCTCGATGGCTTCGTGGTCAACGGCGGCGTGCGGCTGAAGTTCTGACCCCGCGCCCCACGTAGCCCCGGTAAGCGCAGCGCACCCGGGGCTTGTCGCCAGAAGCATCCCCGGTGCTGCGCTGACCCGGGCCACGGCTGTGCCGTTCCACTCCGTCATTCCCGCGAAGGCGGGAATCCATGGACGTCCATCGGGCCGCGCGGTTGTGACTTTGCCATGCATAACGCCCCGCGATGCGGGGCGTGTCTCTTTGGCGACCTTGTGATCGCGACCTCTCAAACCGTCATCCGCGGCCCGCCCTGAGCCACCTCGTTCGCACGCAACTGCTCCTGTTGCGCCGCAAGCTGCATCGCCTCCGTCCGCGCAAGGCCCACCGCCTCAGCTTGCTGGTAGCGCGCTTCCACTGGCATCGACAACGCCTCCGCGGTGCTCATATGCGCCCGATTCGCAAACGGGTCCGGCGATACGTTCGGCCCTACGCGATACAGGTGCACCAACTCGCCTGACTTCAGCCGGTCGGTGGGCTGGTTGAAGGCAATCCGCAGTTCGTCGTCAGCGGTGAAGCCCTTCTGCTTCGCCAGCACCAACATGCTTGCGCATAGCCGATCGCTATCGTCGTCCCATTGCTTTCCAGATTGCGCATCGAGCGAACAGACGCTCGCGCGAAGGTGCGGCATGAGTGGATCCTCGGATCCGACCAATCCCGCGCGCCTTTCGCGGACAGGCTCGTTCACAGGTCGCGGAAGCGGATCGGGCAACGGTCCATGATCCGGATGATCAGGATGGCCGGGCGCACTGGGTTCTCTTGCAGGGCGTGCATCGCCCTCTCGACCACGGGTTGTCGCGGGCGCCAAGCGTTGCGTGGCCGGATCGATGTCGCCTGTCTGTGGCAGCCCATGCGCGTGCTGAAAGTCGAGCAGCGCGCCCTGCATACCAAGTCGATACACGCCATCCTGATCCAATGGCGTGCCGCCGGCAGCCCGATATCCCTCGGCGGCCATCACACGCTGCACGTCGCGGATTCGGTCGCTTGCCTGGCCGAGGCGAAGAGTGCCGTCGTCCACTACCGGTCGAGCAGCATTCGGGCGAAATGCCGCCTGCACTGGCAGTGCGTCCATCGGCAAGGTCGTCTAGGTAGTTCGCCAACTGCTGGAAATGCCCGGTGTCCATCTCAACGTGGACGTGCTTGCCCGCGGTGGCGACGAGGCCTTGGCGGTTCTGCGTGCCCAACGTCTGGCCGTATTCGACCGTATCGCCCTGCCGGACGCTGATCGGGTTGAGGTGGCGAACCCGGGCGATCACGTCGCCGTCCTCTCGATCCATGATTTCCACAAGCCCGCCACCTGCTTGGATGCGACTGACGTAACCGGCCGTGGGAGACGGCACTCCGACAGCCCGGTTATCCGTGCCGCGCGGCGGAACTGGATCTTCCAGGATGAAATCTTTTACCAGCAGGACCTGATCCTCTCTAAGGCTGTCGTAACGGTCAGTGGAGTCGATCGTTTCCTGGAATTCACCGTCGATGAACGCGTAGGACCGATCGCCGCCGCGATACGTGGGTTGCTGGTCCTCGGCCTCGCGGATACGACCCGCCTCCATGCGGATGTCGCGATTGGCGCCCGGGTGATGCGTGACCAGGTCGTCGAGATCGCCTACGGCCTCATTGGTCTGGACCGCATTGCGTCCGCGCGGCGGCCCCAACTGCTCGACTCGGAATGTGCGTGGCTGGTCGGTCATGTCGTACTCCTTTACTTGCACCGGATGAAGATCGACTCAGCGCCCGCGCTGCCGATGGTCAGCCGATCGTCCCGGAGGGTGTAGGCAATCCACTCTTTGCCCTCGTATTCACCCGTTCCCGGGCTGAAGATGGACAGGATTCTCCACGCAGGTGGATCGGTGGAGATCTGCTGCACGCTCAGGGGACGCGTCGTGTTCTCGTATTGGCCTGACATGTGCGGCTCGATGCTCAGCAAGACTTCGCTGTCCTGTGGAATGGGCTCGGGGCAGCCCGCGGACTCGGGCATCCATGTGCCCTGCAGCGCGTTCGGGTAATGCGGCAAGACGGTATCGCTCGTCGCGCATCCGCCCAGCCACAGCATTACAAAAAATGCCGCCGATACAGCTCGCCCGATCTCGATCCGTTTGCTGCTCATCACTTGCTCCTTGTGGTGGTGACGCCGATCGTAACTTTCTGTCGTGAACCCATACCGCGGTCAAGCGCAAGGCACAACGGCTGCTCATGCTATGAGTTCATCGCCGTCACCCACGCGGGCGATGACCAGGGCGCCGCTGGTGAGTTGCCGACGCTGGGCGTCGTCCACCAGCACGGTGCGGATAGCGCCGGCGGTCCTCTCCGGGCCGGCGCGAGCCATTTTCTTTTTCATTGATGATCTGGCGCGTCTGCACACGCAGTTCGGCGACGTGCAACTGGACCTTGCGGTCGACGGCAAGGGTTAGATCGCGCTCGGCCATGGCGAGGCGGGCCCGCTCGACCTCAAGCGCCAGCTCATCCGCGGCCGTCGTGCATTGGCGTGCAGCGCCTTGTTCTGCGCGCGTCGCCTCGGAGATCTGGGCTTTTTTGCCAGCCCTGTGTTGAGGAGCTGTTGCTGGAGCGGGTTGCCCTTGGCCATGCGGATGCATCGGGATGGGAGCCTGGATGATAGCGAGCGGCTGCGAGTGGCCCGGGCCCACGGGCGCGGATCGATGCTCACGGCGCCTACCCGTCCATGCAGGTAGACAGGCGCCTCGCACTCGCGCGTGCGATCGATTCCCCCACCCGCAACGAGGCCATCCCATGTCCAAGCCCGAATCCCTGCACGATCTGTACGTCGACGAACTCAAGGACCTGTGGTCCGCCAACGACCAGATGCTGCGCGTGGTGCGCAAGGTCGCCGGCAAGGCGAGCCACCAGCGGCTCAAGCAACTCTTGGCCACGTCCGAGCAGGGCATCGCCGACCACACGGCGCTGGTCAAGGACGTCCTGTCCGCCAACGACGGCGAACCCGCGAAGGAGCACTGCAAGGGCATGCAGGGTCTATGCGTCGAGGCGACCAAGCACGTGCTCGAGGAAGGCCCCGATGCCGGGCCGGTGCTGGACGCGGTGATCATCGCCCAGTACCAGCGCATGACCCACTACGGCATCGCGGGCTTCGGCACCGCGGCGGCGTATGCCGAGGCGCTTGGCCGCACCGACGAGGCCGAGAAGCTGCGCCAGGCCACCAAGGAGATCTACCGCGGCGACGAGTACGCGACCACGCTTGCGGAGATGTCGGTGAACCTCAAGGCCGAGCGCGCCTGACGCGCGGCGCGCCCGTCGACGGACGGCGCCCACCCACGTGATGCATCGACGCGGGCGTTGCGACGCCCGCGTCGTCGGCACTGGCCTCACGGGGCGGCCGGTACGGTCGCGGCATCCGCATCGTGATGGCCCCATGTCCGCACTGCAGGCGCCCGCCCCACGCACGTCCACGCCGCCACCCGCGCAGCCCACGCGCGCGCTGGCAGGGGGAACTTTGCGTGAGGCGGTGACCACTGCGCTCAAGGAGTCACCCGAGCTGCCGCATCCGGGCGGTGGCGGCACGCGCGCGCGCTGGCAGGCGCTTGCGCGCTGGGCCGCGCGCGACCTGGCGCTGGTGAAGGTGCTCGAGGCGCACCACGACGCCCGCGCGATCTGCACCGACCTCGACGGCCCACGCATCGCCGCCGGCGAGCTGTGGGCGGTCTGGGCCGCCGAGGCGCCCAACGCGCGGCTGCTCTTCCGCGACGGCCACGTGCAAGGGGCCAAGGCGTGGTGCTCGGGGGCCGATCTCGTCACCCATGCGCTCGTGACGGTGCACCTCGACGACGGCGCGCGGGCACTGGCGGCGGTGGACATGCGCTCGGATGGCATCGCCATCGACGATGGCGCCTGGCAGGCAGTGGGCATGGCCGCGGTGCGCAGCGGGACGGTTGCGTTCGACCACGTGCCCGCGGTGCTGGTCGGTGCGCCCGGCGCGTACCTGGACCGGCCCGGCTTCTGGCATGGCGGCGCGGGCATCGCGGCGTGCTGGCAGGGCGGCGCGGTGGCGATTGCCGACCTGCTGCGCCGGCATCCGCGCGTGGCGGGCGATCCGCACGCGGCCGCACACCTCGGCGCGGTGGACGTGGTGCTCGGCTCCACCGCCGCGCTGCTGCGCGAGCTGGCGTCCCACATCGACGCTCATCCGCTTGATCCGGCCATCGCCCGCGTGCAGCGGGTGCGGGCGGCGGTCGAACACGCGTGCAGCGAGGTCATCGCGCGCGTCTCGCGGGCGCTGGGTGCCGCGCCGCTGTGCATGGATGGCGTACACGCGCAGCGCTGCGCAGACCTCGCTGTCTTCATCCGCCAGCAGCACGCCGAGCGCGACCTGCAGGCGCTCGGCGAGGCCTTGCATGCGGCGCCCACGCACGGGTGGTGGCCATGAGCGCCGACGGCGACGAGCGCCTGATCGTCGGCGAAGGCGTGCCGGACGCGCACTGGCTGTGCGCGCCGGAACTGGCCGCGGTGCCGGAGATGGGCGTGGAGCGCCTGATGGCCGGCGTCGCGCGGCTGGTGGTGCTGTCCCCGCATCCCGATGACGAGGTGCTGGGCGTCGGTGGACTGATCGCGAGCGCCCGTTGCATGGGACGTCCGGTGCAGGTGCTGGCGGCTACCGATGGCGAAGCGTGCTATCCCGGTGAGGCGCGCTGGTCGCCGGCGGAACTCGCGCGCGTGCGCCGTGACGAACTGCGGCAGGCGCTGGACGTATTGGGCGACGGCATCGGCATCGAGCACCTTCGATTTCCCGACGGCGGCCTGCAGGCCGCGCAGTCCGCGCTGCAGGCCCGCATCGCGCAGTGCCTGCGGCGGGGCGACCTGCTGCTGGTGCCGTGGCGCCACGACGGGCATCCCGACCACGAAGCCGCCGCGCAGGCTGGCCTCGCCGCCGCGCTCGACGCGGGCTGCCGATGCCTCGAATACCCGATCTGGGGCTGGCACTGGGCCGCGCCGGAGACCGGCCGCATGCCGCTGGCGCGCGCGATGCGCCTGTCGATGCCACCGTCGCTGCAGGCCCGCAAGCGCGAGGCGATCGATGCGTTCGCCAGCCAGCTGGGCACCGGCACGTTCGACGTCGAGGCCCCGATCCTCCCGCCGTGGGCGCGCGTGCGCTTCGAGCGCAGCTTCGAGGTGCTGTTCGCATGAAGCTCGACATCGCGCATTTCGAAGAGCTGCACCGCGACCCCGATCCGTGGGGCTACCACACGCGGTGGTACGAAGCCCGCAAGCGCGCGCTGCTGCTGGCCAGCCTGACTCGCGCGCGCTACCGGCGCGGGCTCGAACTGGGTTGCTCGAACGGTGCGCTGACGCGTGCGCTTGCGGCTCGCTGCGATGAGATGGTGGCCACCGACGCGGCCGCCAATGCGGTGGCGCAGGCCCGCGGCGCGCTGGCGGACCTGGCGCACGTGCAGGTGCTGCACCAGCGACAGCCGGCGCAGTGGCCGCAAGGCCGCTTCGACCTCGTCGTGCTCGGCGAGATCGGCTACTACCTCGGCATCGACGAACTGCGCGCGCTGGTGCTGCGGATCCGCGCGAGCCTGCTGGAGGACGCGCTCGTCGTCGCCGCGCACTGGCGCCATCCCTGCCCCGACCGCCAGCTCGACACCGGGGTGGTGCACGAGGAGTTGCGTGGCCTGGGCCTGCACGAGGCGTTCGCATACCGCGACGACGACCTGCTGCTGCAGGCGTGGTCGGCCGACGCGGCCTCGGTCGCGCAGCGGGAGGGGCTGGCGTGATCGGCGTCATCGTGCCGGCGCACAACGAGCAGGCGCTGCTCGGTGCCTGCCTGCGCAGCGTGCACGCAGCCGCCGCGCACCCGGGGCTGTCCGGCGAGGACGTGGCAATCGTCGTCGCGCTGGACCGCTGCACCGACCGGTCGCCCGAGATCGCCGAGCGCGCCGGCGCGCATTGCGTCGTGGTGCATGCGGGCAACGTGGGTCTCGCGCGTGCAGCCGCGGCCCAGCGCGCGCTCGCGCTGGGCGCGCGATGGATCGCAAGCACCGACGCGGACACCGTGGTGCCCGCCCACTGGCTCACCGGCCAGCTGCGCAGTGGCCTCGATGTGTTCTGCGGCGTGGTGACGGTGGAGGACTGGCTGGACTTCGATGCCGCCACCATCGCCGCGTTCGACGGGCCCGCGCCGCCCGCCGAAGGCCATCGCTACATCCACGGTGCGAACTTCGGCATCCGCGCGCAGGCGTACCTCCGCTGCGGCGGCTTCGCGCCGCTGGCATGCAGCGAGGACGTCGCCATCGTGCAGGCGCTCGAAGCGGTCGGTGCGTCGATCCACTGGGCGTCCGATCCGCGCGTGGTGACCAGCGCCCGTCGCGACGCGCGCGCGTGCGGCGGTTTCGCCGATTACCTCAAGGCGCTCGAGAAACTGGTGCACGGCGGCGGGGCGACGCCGGGACATGTGCTGCCGGTGCTGACTTAGGGCCTCCAGCAAGGTCGGCCCACCCGTCGGGTTGGCCGCGCGACACCCAGCGTGTCAGGCGGCCCGTTGCGCCAGGCTGGCCCTCGCGAGCGCCTTCTGCTTCTCCTCCGCCAGCACGGCGGGCGCTTCGGTGGCCTTCCAGCGATCGTAGTCCTCGTCAAGCTGGGCCAGTTCCTCGGCGCTGAACAGCTCGCGCGCCATCTTGAACATGGTCTTCTCTTCTTCCTTCGCGTGGTGGTCGATGAATTCGCCGAACACCTTCACGGGGGCCGCGAACGCGGGGGTCGTGACATCGACCGAGTGCACGTCGGGGATCACCGTCTCTTCGACGGCGCGGTGTTCCTGCACCGCTTCGGCGTGCGTCTGCAGCCCGTCGCGATCGGCGCGCTGCTGGAACGCCGGGTAGGACACCTTCTCCTCCCACTTCGCGTGCGGGATCAGGTTGGCCTAGATCTGCTCGAGCAGCTGCGCCCGACCCTTCGCCGCGCGGTCGGTGGTGCCCTTCATCTCGTCGAACAGGCCACGCACGAGTTCGTGTTCGGCCTTCAGTGTCTTAAGGATGTCGCGTTCCATCGTCTGTTCCATGGATGCGGTCACCGTGGATCGGCGCGGAAGGCCCGGCGAGGGGCCTTCCGTGTCGATCGCGTGGCCACGACGTGGCCATCGACTCAGCGGTTGCTGGACCCCGCCGAGCCCGACGAACCCGTGTTGCCGCCGCTCGCCTCGCCACCCTTCCTGCCGATCTCCGACATGTGCTGGCGGTCCTGGCTCACCGCCTCGCCACCCTTGCTGGCGATCTCGCGCTGCTGCTGCGGATCCATCTTGTCGAAGCCCTGGCCACCCTGCGAACGGGTGGCATCGCCGCCCTGCTGGCCACGCGTGGCGGTATCGCCCTGCGTGCCGCGGTTGCCCGACTCGTTGTCGCGGCTGGACGACTCGTCGCTGGTGAACTGGCCGTCCTCGTCGCGCGGCTGGAGCGAGGCCTGCTCGCGCTGCTGCGAGCTCGCGGTGGTGTCGTTGCCACGCTTGTCCGCATCGTCGCGGTTGCCGGCGTTGCGGGTGTCGTTGGTGTTGCCGGTGTTGTTCGCCATCGTCGTAGTCCTCGGTGCAGCGGTGGGGGAACGATCGGCGACGGATGCCCGCGCCATCTGCGATGGCGTGCCGGCGGTTGCCGGGCATCGAGGGATGCAGCGCGCGAACGCAAAGGAGCGTGCATGGGTTGCCGATCAGCTGCGGGCGCTAGGCGACGCGCATCGACACTCGCGACTGGCCCATGAAACCACCGTGAGAAACACAGCCTGGCGCGCTTTACGGTTCAGGCTCGAGGACACGGATCGATGGACGGTGCGGATCGCGACCCGGATGCCGTCGCGCCGCCGCACGCTTGGCCCGGGCGGCGCGTTGGACGACGATGTCGGCCCGCCTTCGAGGTCGCGCCCGCATGCACGCTCTCCGGCATCTCCGTTGGATCGTGGCGTTGCTGCTGCTGGCATGCGCCACGGGGGCGCACGCCGTGCCGATGCGGGTGCTGCACCCGCCGCAGGAATCGGACGCCGACCTGCGCACGCGCTATCCGCTCGCGGTGCTCAGGCTCGCCCTCGAGCGCAGCGGCGAGCGCGTGCAGGTGGCGCCGGCGCCCGTGCGCGCCAGCCAGGAGCGCCTGCTGCGACTGCTGGAGGAAGGCCGCGACCTCGACGTTGCATGGACCATGAACACCGCCGCCCGCGAGCGGCGGCTGCGCGCAGTGCCGTTCCCGATAGACCGCGGCCTGATCGGATGGCGCGTGCTGCTGGTGCGCCGCGACGCGCTGCCCCGCTTCGCCGAAGGGGCCGATCCCCGGCGGACGCTGGCGCAGTTGCTCGGCGTGCAGGGGCACGACTGGCCGGACCTGGCCATCCTGCGCGCGAACGGCCTGCGCGTGGTGCCCACGCCCCGCTACGAAAGCCTGTTCGCCATGCTCGAACGCGGGCATGTGGACTACGTGGCGCGCTCGGTGTCCGAGGCCGGCGACGAACTGGCCGCGCGTCCCGGCGCGCCGCTGGCGATCGAGCCGCGGCTGCTGCTGCACTACCCGGCCGCGCTGCAGTTCTTCGTCCATCCACGCAACGACGCGTTGGCGCGCGCACTGGAAACCGGGCTCGAGCGCGCGCAGCGCGACGGCAGCCTGCAGCGGCTGTTCGATGCGACCTACGGCGATGCGCTGTCCGCGCTCGCGCTCCAGCGCCGCCACGTGGTCCGGATGCACAATCCGCTGCAGGCGCCCGGCATGCCGCTGGCCCGTCGTGACCTCTGGTACCAGCCCCAACCATGACCCGCCCCGCACGCATGCGTCCGGTCAGCCATCGCCTGGCGATGGTGACGATGACTTTCGTGCTGGTCGCTTCGGTGCTGGTCGGCGCGCTGCAGCTGCGCATGCAATACCTCGACGACGTGGCCGCCACGCGCGGGCGGCTGGCGGAAATCGAGCGCAGCCTCGTCCCCAACCTCGCCGAGGCGGTGTGGATGGTGGACGGCGAGCGCATCGAGATGCTGCTGGATGGCGCGATGGGCGTCTGGGGACTGGCGCACGCGCGCGTGGCCACCCGCGAGGGCGAGGTCTTCGAGCGCGGCCGCGACCCGGGCGACGGCGCGATCCAGCGCAAGCGCTTCGCGCTGGTCCACCACGGCCACCGCGCGATCCCGCTGGGCACGCTGGAGGTGGAGATGGATGACACGGCCATCCTGGCCGCGATCCGCGATCGCGCGTTGTCGCGCAGCATCGGCGTGGCGGTGGCGATCTCGCTGGGCGCCGGGCTCATGCTGCTGCTGGTGCGCCACTGGATCACCCGCCACCTCGAGTCGATGGTGCGTTACGCACGCGCGATCGGCCCGGACACCCTGCACGTGCCGTTGGCACTGGCCGGCAAGCCCTCGCGCACCCGCGACGAAGTCGACGAGGTCGTCGAGGCGTTCAACCGCATGCGCATCACCATGCTGGAGGACCAGCTGCGCAGGCGCCGCGACGAGCTCGAGCTCACCGCGCACCGCGAACGCCTGGAAGAACTGGTCGCCGCCCGCACCCGCCAGCTGACCGACACCGCGCGCGAGCTCGAGGCACAGCGCGATGCCGTGCAGCGGCTGGCCAACACCGACGCGCTGACCGGCGTAGGCAGCCGCCGCCATTTCCAGGAGTGCGCCGACCGCGAACTGGCCCGCGCGCAGCGCGACGAACGGCCGGTCAGCCTGCTCATGCTCGACATCGACCACTTCAAGCGCATCAACGACACCCATGGCCATGGCGTGGGCGACCTGGTGCTCAAGCGCTTCGCGCAGGTGCTGCAGCACCACGTCGGCACCGCGGCGTGCATCGGCCGGCTCGGCGGCGAGGAGTTCGCGGTGGTGCTGTCGGGCTGGGACACCACGCGCGCGCGCGCGCTGGCCGAGCTGGTGCGTACCGCGGTGATGGCCGCGCCGGTGGCGGTGGGCGGACCCGGCGAGGTCGCGTACACGACGTCGATGGGGCTGGCGACGTGGCGGCCGGGTGGGCCGGCGCCTTCGCTGGAACGGCTGCTGCGCGAGGCGGATGCCGCGCTCTATCGCGCCAAGGCGGCGGGGCGCAACCGCGTCGAGGCGGCGAGTCCTGCCTGAGGCGCGCGTTTTCGCTGTCGTGCCTCGCCTCCCGGGCGCAGGTCGATCGGCGCGCGGCGCGTCGCCACTGCGGGGATCGCCCAGTGCGCCCAGCCGCAGCTTGCGCACGCTCGACACCGCGTGATCGATCGGCAAGAAAAACCCCGCGCCAGGCGGGGTTCTTCGTACGCCAGTGACGCCTTACGCGAAGGGATCGCGCAGCACGATGTTGGCGTCGCGGTCCGGGCCGGTGGAGACGATCGCCAGCGGGCACCCCGCGAGTTCCTCGAGCGCGCGCAGGTAGGCGCGCGCGGCGGCCGGCAGCTGCTCCCACTGGGTGATGCCTGCAGTCGATTCCTGCCAGCCCGGGAACTCGAGGTACACCGGCGTGCATTCGTTCCAGCCGTCGGCATCCAGCGGCGCGTACTCGGTGCGCTTGCCGCGGTACTCGTAGGCGATGGCGATCTTGAGCTTCTCCATGCCGTCGAGGATGTCGAGCTTGGTGATGCACAACCCGGTGATGCCGTTGATGGCCACCGCGCGCTTGAGCGCGACGATGTCCATCCAGCCACAGCGGCGCGGGCGCCCGGTGGTGGCACCGTATTCCTGGCCGCGGTCGCGGATGCCCTGGCCGATCTCGTCGTCGAGCTCGGTCGGGAACGGCCCACCGCCCACGCGCGTGGCGTAGGCCTTGGCGATGCCGAGCACGTAGTCGATCGCGTCCGCGCCAACGCCGGTGCCCGCCATCGCACCACCGATGGTGGTGTTCGACGAGGTGACGTACGGATAGGTGCCGTGGTCGATGTCGAGCAGCGAACCCTGCGCACCCTCGAACAGCACGCGCTTGCCCTGCCTGCGCAGCGTGTGGAGGATGCCGGCGACGTCCGCCTTCATCGGCTCGACGTATTCGCCGAACGCCAGCGCCTCGTCGAGGGTCTTCTGGAAGTCGACCGGCTCGACCTTCAGGTACTGGGTCAGCACGAAGTTGTGGTAGTCGAGCGTGCCGCGCAGCTTCTCGGCCAGCTCCTTCGGATACGAGAGGTCCGCCACGCGGATGCCGCGACGCGCCACCTTGTCCTCGTAGGCCGGGCCGATGCCGCGCCCCGTCGTGCCGATCGCGCCCTTTCCGGCCGCCTTCTCGCGCGCCTGATCCAACGCGATGTGGTACGGCATGATGATCGGCGTCGCCGGGCTGATCTTCAGCCGCGAACGCACTTCCACGCCGTTGGATTCCAGCTCGGCGATCTCCTTCTGCAGCGCGCCGGGGTGCAGCACCACGCCGTTGCCGATCAGGCACAGCGCGTCGTCGCGCAGGATGCCCGAAGGGATCAGGTGCAGCACCGTCTTCCTGCCGCCGATGACCAGCGTGTGGCCGGCGTTGTGCCCGCCCTGGAAGCGCACGACCGCGCCGATGTCCTGCGTGAGCAGGTCGACGATCTTGCCCTTGCCCTCGTCGCCCCACTGCGCGCCCAACACCACGACTGACTGACCCATCACTGCATCTCCAGGTTGTTGTGCGTTGCGAGGCGGGCAACGCGGCCATGCGCGCGGCGCATCGCGTTCGGACGGGCGCGCGGCAACGCCGCAGGCGCCGGTCCAGACCTCCGATGCCCGCCCGCCATTACGACCGGCCGCTGCCTTGGCCTGCCCCGCGAGAGTGGTGGGCCGCATCGGCCGCACGCGTGAAAAAAGCCGGCGGGAGGCCCCGTCCGGCTTTTGTGCATTCTCCGGGAATCGCCGCCCAGGCGCCACCCGCTCGCGCGCAAGGCGTTCACGCGGGATCGGCGTCGCACACACAGCCTCCGGAAGGAAAGTCGCCCTCACGCCATAGGGTGGGCCCTCGCCCACCACGCGGAACGCGTGGGAACTCGCCGGTGGGCCAAGGCCCACCCCATGATCCTGCGTCGCGTCGCCGCCGGGGAAGCCCGGCGCCACGCCATCGTCGCCCCTGCGCAGGCAGGGGCCCGGTGTCGTCCTGCGTTTGGCGCGGTGATGCCGCGGGTGAGGAGAGGAACAGTCGCTGGGCCCCTGCGTGCGCAGGGGCGACGGCGTGGGTGGGTTACGCAGGCGCGTGCGCGCGCGTCTACAAACGCAGGCGCGCAGGCGCGCCTCTACGTGGGAATCGTGCGCGGCTGCGGCGGGAATTGCGCTGCGCTACGCCTGCCGCACCATCCACAGCGAGACCAGCCCCGCGACGACGATCGCCGCGCCGACCATGCGCAGGCGCCGGTCCGGCATCGCGTGCAACTGCTCGGCGGCGCGCTTCCAGGCGCGAGGGGCGGCGAACAGGAACAGGCCTTCGATCACCGCCACCAGGCACAGTGCGGCCAGCAGCGTCTCGGGCATCAGCGGTCGTCGCGCATGTACTGCAGGAACGGGTCGTCGCGGTCGAGCACGATCACGCTCTCGCCCTTGGCGAACGCGGCGCGGTAGGCCTCGAGGCTGCGCTGGAAGGCGAAGAACGCCGAATCGCGGTTGGCAGCCTCGGCATACGTGCGTGCGGCGATCGCGTCGCCCTCGCCGCGCAGGCGCTGCGCGTCGCGCTCGGCCTCGGCGAGCAGCACGGTGCTTTCGCGGTCGGCGCGTGCCTTGATCGTCTGGCCCTGCTCCTGGCCCTGCGCACGCAGCTCGCTGGCCACCTGCGCGCGCTGGCTGCGCATCTGCGTGTACACCGACTGCAGCACGTTGCTGTCCGGCGGCAGTTCGATGCGCTTGATGCGCAGGTCGATGATCCGCACGCCCAGCGTCGCGGCGCCCTTGTTGATCGCCTCGAGCTGGCGCGCGACCACCTGGCTGCGGTCGCCGCTGACCACTTCCAGCAGCGTGCGCGAATTGACCTCGTTGAGCAGCGAGTCGCGGATGATCGGCGTCAGCCGCTGCACCGCGATCTCCTCGTTGCCGCCGGTGGCCTGGAAGTAGCGGCGCAGGTCCTCGATGCGGCCCAGCGCGAAGTAGTCGACGCTCACGTCCAGCTTGTCGCCGGTGAGGTAGCGCTCGGGCTCCGAGGAGAACACCGCCAGGCGCTTGTCGAACACCCGCACGCTGTCCACCAGCGGCCACTTGAAGTGCAGCCCCGGCGGCACGTCGCTGCGCACCACGCGGCCCAGGTTGAGCACGATGGCGCTGTTGCCCTCGCGCACGACGAACATCGAGCCCATCAGGCCCAGCAGCACCGCCACGGCGGTTGCGACCCAGAACGAAGTCTTCATCGGGTGGTCTCCGCGCCGCCGGCGGTGCGCGGCTGGCGTCCCTCGCGCGCGGCGCGGGGTGGGTTGGCATCGGCCTCGATAGCGGGCGAGAGCACCTGCGGATCGATCGGCGGCGTCTGGGTGCCCGCCGGCGCGCGCGCGGCGCCGGACGGCTGCTGCATCGGCACGTAGATCAACTGCCGCGAATCGCCACCGACGATCGTGCGGTTCTCGGCCAGCACGCCCTGCACCGTCTCCAGCCACAGGCGCTTGCGGGTGACTTCGGGCGCGGCCTGGTACTGCTCGACGAGCAGGCTGAAGCGCGCGGCGTCGCCTTCGGCGCGCGCGATGGTCGCGGTCTTGTAGCCCTCGGCGGCGGTGCGGATGCGCGCCGACGCGCCGCGCGCCTCCGGCACGATGCGCTTGGCGTACGCCTGTGCCTCGTTGATCGCGGTGGCGCGGTCGGACGTCGCGCGCTGGGCGTCGTCGAACGCGTCCTTCACCTCGTCGGGCGGGCGCGCGTTGGGCAGGTTGAGTTCGGTCAGCAGCAGGCCGGTGCGGTACGCATCGAGCGAGGCCTGCAGGCGCTGGCGCACCACGGTGGTCAGCGCGCTGCGAGCGCCGAGCACGGTGTCGAGGTCCGAGCGGCCCACCTGCTCGCGCACCACGCTCTGCGCGGCCTGCTGCAGCGTGGCCTTGGCATCGCGCGACCCGAACAGGAAGCGCACCGGGTCGCCGACGCGGTACTGCACGTTGATCGACACGTTGACCATGTTGCCGTCGCGGGTCAGCACCGGCACTGTCTCCGAATAGGCCTCGGAGGTGGTGGCGACGACCTTGGTCACGCTCTCGATCGGCCACGGCGCCTTGAAGTGCGGGCCGGGCTGCAGCACGCGGGCGAACTGGCCGAAGCGCAGCACGACGCCGCGCTCCTGCTCCTGCACGAGCACGAAGCAGTTGAACAGCAGCCACAGCACCAGGCCGATGGCCACCCAGCGCGCGATGCCGCCGGGGCCGCCGTCGAACAGCCCGCGCAGGCGGTCGCCGATCGCATCGAGGCCTCCGGGCAGGCGCGACGGCCCACGCGGGCCGCGGCCGTTGCCGCTGGAGTTGCCGGGGGTGTTCCAGGCCATGCCTGTTCCTCTGTGGACGATGCGGACGGATCGGGGGGACGCGCGCGCATCGGCAGCGCCGGCGCGGGCCTTGCGCGGCAGGAGCGACGCGGGCGGGTCGATTCTAGGTGGGCCCCAGCGGCCCCTCAACCAAGCCGCGCAGGACCTCGCCGTGCGGCTGCGCGAACAGACGGCGGGCCTCGTCGTGCGGCAGGTCCACGTGCAGGCGCCAGCCGGCCTCGGTGGCCTGTTCCTGGCGCACCGCGCCCAGCGCGTGCAGGCGCGCGCGCAGGCGCCCGGCATCGGCGGGCACCGCGACCTCGCCGCGAACGTGGCGCAGGTCGAGCGCCTCGGCCAGCAGCGCGCGCACCTCGTCGAGGCCGGCCCCGTCGCGCGCGGAGATCCATGCGCGCGTGCGGCCCTGCGCGGGGCGGTCGATGCGCGGTCCGACCGGCGACGGGTCGCCTGCAGGGTCGGCATGCGCATCCGCGCACTCGGGGTCGCGCGCGGCGAGCCGGTCGATCTTGTTGAACACCAGCACCTGCGGGATGTCACCGGCGCCGATCTCGGCCAGCACCGCATCCACCTGCGCGATGCGCTCGTCGCGCAACGGATCGGCGGCATCGACGACGTGCAGCAGCAGGTCCGCCTCGCGCGCCTCGCTCAGGGTCGACCGGAAGGCGGCGACCAGCTCGTGCGGCAGGTCTCGCACGAAACCCACGGTGTCGGCCAGCACCACCGCGCCGCCGGGGACATCGATGCGGCGCACGGTCGGATCGAGCGTGGCGAACAGCTGGTCGGCGGCATACGCTTCCGCGCCGGTCAGCGCGTTGAACAAGGTCGACTTGCCGGCGTTGGTGTAGCCCACCAGCGACACCCGCGGCAACTCGCTGCGAACGCGCGCGCGGCGCATCTGCGTGCGCTGCACCTCGACCTTGTCCAGGCGCTTCTGCAACTGCTCGACGCGCTTCTGCAAGAGGCGGCGGTCGGTTTCCAGCTGCGTTTCGCCGGGTCCGCGCAGGCCGATGGAACCGCCGCGCTGGCGCTCGAGGTGGGTCCAGCCGCGCACCAGACGCGTGGCCATGTGGCGCAGCTGCGCCAGCTCCACCTGCAGCTTGCCTTCCGCGCTCTGCGCGCGTTGGGAAAAGATGTCGAGGATCAGCCCGGTGCGATCGACCACGCGGCGCTTGAGCGCCTTCTCCAGGTTGCGCTCCTGGCCGGGCGACAGCGGATGGTTGACCAGCACGAGGTCCGCGCCGGTCGCCTCGCAGGCGGCCATCACTTCCTCGAGCTTGCCACTGCCGATCAGCATCGCGGCGTTCGGGCGGTCGATGCGCGCCGGGACCGACGCCACCACCGTCGCCCCCGCCGAGCGCGCCAGTTCGGCGAACTCCTCCACCACGTCGGGCGCAGCGGGGCCACCGGAGTGCGGCTGGACGAGCAGGGCGGTCTCGCCGCGTCTGGAACGGTCGAACATCAGGCGGTCACGGTCTCACGGCGCAGTGGCGGGGAGATGGACGCGCCGGGCCCGGTTTTCAAGGCAAACAGCGCACACAGTCCGCTAAGGACGCTAAAGACGCTAAAGGAAACGAAAAAACACCGTAGAGAAGCCTTGCTCTCCTCTAGCGTCTTTAGCGTCCTTAGCGGACAAACAAGCCTTCGCCTGGTCCTACTCGCCGGTCTCGGCCGCGCCTTCGCCGGACTCGGCGCCCTCGCCCGCCTGCACGTGCCCGCCGCCGGGGCCCACGCGCACGTTGCGGGCCGGCACCACGGTGGAGATCGCGTGCTTGTAGACCATCTGGCTGACGGTGTTGCGCAGCAGGACCACGAACTGGTCGAACGATTCGATCGTCCCCTGCAGCTTGATGCCGTTGACCAGGTACACCGACACCGGCACGCGCTCGCGCCGCAGCGCGTTCAGGAACGGGTCCTGCAACGATTGACCCTTGGACATTGGGTGGTTCCCCGACTGTTCTAGTAGTTATGGGTGGTGCGCGCCGACGAACGCGCCGGCCACGGCCGCAGCCCCCTCCGCGGTCGCGGCCCGATGGTAGCGGGGTCGGCGGCCGCCGCAAGGATCCGGGTCGAGCGACTTCCGGCCGCCGCGCCGGATCGCCCGGGTTCACTCGAACGCAACCCGTGCGCCGTGCTTGCCCATTGCCGAAGCCCGGACCGTCCACGGAAGCGGCACGCTCGCTGCTACCTCCGACGGTCGAGGAACAGCGCGAGGGCATCGTCCAGCGCGTGCATCTGAGTGCCCGGGTCGAAGACGCGCGTGTCGAACAGCCCGCGCAGCCACGTCGTCTGCCGCTTGGCCAGTTGCCGGGTGGCCGCGATGGCGTGCGCGCGGAAGGTGTCGGCATTGGTGGCGCCGTCGAGGTACTGCCATGCCTGCCGGTAGCCGACCGCGCGCAAGGCGGGCAGTTCGAGCGGGGACGGATGCGCCTGAAGCGCGGGCAGCGCGCGCAGGGCGCGCACTTCGTCGAGGAAGCCGGCGTCGAGCATGGCGTCGAAGCGCCGGCCGATGCGCACGTGCAGCTCCGCGCGCGGTGGCGCGAGGGCGAGGCGCAGCACGCGCACCGGCAACCGCGGCCGCATCGCGGCGCGCTGCTGCCAGTGCGTGAGCGGCATGCCGGTAAGTTGCAGCACCTCCAGCGCGCGCTGGATGCGCTGCGCGTCGGTGGCATGGATGCGTGCCGCGGCGATCGGGTCCGCCTGCGCCAGGTCCCGATGCAGCGCGGCCCAGCCCACGTCGCGCGCGCGTGCGGCCAGCGCTTCGCGCACCGCTGCATCGGCGGGCGGCATGTCCGACAGCCCGTCGAGCAGCGCGCGCATGTACAGGCCGGTGCCGCCGACCAGGATCGGCATGCGTCCGCGGGCCAGCACCGCGTCGATCGCCGCGCGCGCGTCGACCGCGAAGTCCGCCGCGGAATACGCCTGCCACGGGTCCCGGACGTCGAGCAGGTGGTGCGCGATGCCGCCACGTTCGGCGATCGTCGGCTTGGCCGCGCCAATGTCGAGGCCGCGATAGACCAGCGCCGAGTCGACGCTCACCACCTCGCCGCCACGCGCCTGCGCCCAGCGCACGGCCAGCGCGGTCTTGCCGGAGGCGGTCGGGCCGAACAGCGCGATGGCGGGCGGGCGGGTGTCGTGCATCTGGTCATTGTGTCGCGCCGCCCGGCGGTGCAGCGGCCACGGCGTGCAGCGGTACGATCCGGGCATGCCCCCGTGGAAACGCCTTGGCTTCCTGTGCGTGTTCGTCGTGCCGGCGCTGATGCCGGCGGCGGCGTGGCTGGGCGCGGCCACCGGCGTGCCGGATGCGATGGCATGGTTCCCGCTGGCGTTCCTGTTCGTGCTGCTGCCGCTGGCCGACTACGCGCTCGGGCATGACCCGCACAATCCGGCCATCGACGACGCCGGGCTTGCCGATGACGCGTGGTTCCGCGCGCTCACCCTGCTCGCGCTGCCGGCGCAGGTCGCGTGCCTGGCGTGGTCGCTGTGGCATGCGATGCACGCGCGGTTCGACACGGCGGGGTGGATCGGCTGGACGCTGTCGCTGGGCATCGTCGGTGGCGTGCTGGCGATCAACGTCGCCCACGAGCTCATCCACAAGACGACGCGGCTGGAACGCGTGGCCGGCGGCCTGCTGCTGACGACGGTGGGCTACTTCGGCTTCAAGGTCGAGCACCTGCGCGGACACCACGTGCATGTCTCGACGCCCGCCGATGCGTCGAGCGCGCGCTTCGGCCAGTCGCTTTGGCATTTCCTGCCGCGCGCGCTGGTGCGCAACACGCGCAACGCGTGGCGGCTGGAAGCCGACCGCCTGCATCGACGCGGCCTGCCCGCGCTGCACTGGCGCAACGAGCTGCTGGGCTGGAGCGCGCTGTGGCTGGCGATGGCCGCGGGCGTCGCCGCATGGCTGGGCACGGTCGGCCTGGCGCTGTTCGTCGCCCAGGGATTCATCGCCGCGTGCGCGCTGGAGATCATCAACTACATCGAGCACTACGGCCTGGAGCGCGCGCGCCTGCGCAGCGGGCGTTTCGAACCCACCACGCACCTGCATTCGTGGAATTCCGACTACGCGCTGAGCAACCTGTTCCTGTTCCACCTGCAGCGGCATTCGGACCACCACGAAACGCCGCGGCGTCGCTACCAGGTGCTGCTGCACCATCCCGACAGCCCGCAGCTGCCGGGAGGCTACGCGGCGATGTTCGTGCTGGCGTTGTGCCCACCGCTGTGGTTCCGCGTGATCGATCCGCGGGTGCGCGCGTTCAACACGACACGCTGACCGGCGTCAAGCCCGCTGTTGTGCACACGCGCTGTGGATAAGCCTGCGGGCAACCCGGGGCGAACCCCGCGCACAGCATTGCCCCGCAAGGCTCCGGCGCGGCCTGGCGAAGTTTTCGCCAGCCACCGCGACCGCGCACGAAGTTCATCGCGGGCGCGGCAGCCGCAGGGCCCTGAGCCAGTCCACCAGCGCCTCGCGCCAGTCATGCGCCAGCGCCACGCGGCGTTCGCGGCCCGCCGCCTCGCGCGTGATCAGCCCGCACTCCTCGAGCACGTTGAGATGCTTCATCACCGCGAACCGCGACACCGCGAAATGGCTGCAGACCTCGCTGACCGTCAGCGTGCCGGCCTGCGACAGCAACTCGAGGATGCGCAGCCGCGTCGGATCGGCCAAGGCGAAGAATCGGCGGTGCAGCGCGATCGCGGGCAACGTCAACGCACCACCCAGTACGCGAGCGCGGCGCCGCAGATGGCGGCCGCGACCAGCTCGTAGCCATGGTCGATGAGGATCACGCTCCACGGGCGGTCCACCCAGACGCGGTCCTTGATCCCCGGCAACAGGCCGAACGCGGCCGACGCGGCGATGCCGACCAGCGCGCCCAGCATCGGCGCGGTCACCGCGGCCAGGCGCAGCAGCCACGCCAGCACCAGCACCTGCACCAGGCTGGCGGCGGCCGAGGCCAGCAGCGCGCGCGACTTGCTGATCCCGGACTGGTCGATGTCGGTCTGGGTGATGCCCAGCCCGCGCATCCACGGCCTGGCGAACAGCAACGGGCTGTACCAGAGGCCGCCGATGAGGAAACGGACCACGGCAAGGATGGCGATGACAACGGGATCGGACATGTCGGCTCCAGCGACGTTGGGACGCCGACGTGCTACATATTTGTCACGTGATGGCAAGGTCACCCGACGCGGTCACCCGTCATCGGGCCATTGCACCGCGCCCCGCACTGGTGGCGCACGCGGCACCGGCACCGCCGCGACCGCCTCCCATACCTTCAGCGCCTCCACCGTGGCCGCGACGTCGTGCACGCGCACGATGCGTGCGCCGCGCTGGGCGGCGATGACGTGCGCGGCCACCGATCCGTGCACCCGCTCGGCCGGCACGTCGCGCCCGGTGAGCTCGCCGATGGTTGTCTTGCGCGACAGACCGGCCAGCACCGGCACGCCGAGTTCGGTGAAGCGCTGCAGCTGCGCGAGCAGGGCGAGGTTGTGCGCGCTGGTCTTGCCGAAGCCGAACCCCGGATCGATGACGATGCGCTTCTTGTCGATGCCCGCCATCTCGCAGGCGAAGATGCGTTCGGCGAGGAACCGGTGCACGTCGGCGACCACGTCCTCGTAGTCCGGCGCGTCCTGCATCGAGCGCGGCTCGCCCTGCATGTGCATCAGCACCACCGGCACGCGCAGCGCTGCGGCCGCATCGAGCGCACCATCGCCGCGCAGCGCGCGCACGTCGTTGACCATGCCGGCGCCGGCGGCGATCGCGGCGCGCATCACGTCTGGCTTGGATGTGTCGATGCTGATCGGCACCTCAGTCTCGCGCGCGAGGCGCTCGATCACCGGGATCACGCGCCGCAGCTCCTCGTCCACGCCGACACCGGCCGCACCGGGGCGCGTCGACTCGCCACCGACATCGAGCAGGTCCGCGCCCTCGCCCACCAGCCGCAGCCCGTGCGCGACGGCGTCGTCCACGCCCGCGAACGCACCGCCGTCGGAGAACGAATCCGGGGTGACGTTGACGATGCCCATGACCCGCGTGCGGTCGAGCTTGAGCGGGCGGCCGGCGCAGTCGATGGTTGGGGTGATGTCGAACATGGGGGCCGGGATTGGGGATTGGGGATTAGGGATTCGTAGGAGCGGAGCGTAGCCCGGGATAGCGCGGCGCACTCGCGAGTTCATGGCCGATGCGCGCGCATCCGCATGACGGGACCACGTGCTTTGGAGCTGGGGCTTCCGGCGCTAGGCGCACCAGGGGACCGGTCGCGTGAGCGCGCCTTTTTGATTCCGATGCAAGGCGAAAACGACAACGGCGCCTCGTGGCGCCGTTGCTTCTACCAATCCCCGATCCCGAATCCCGAATCCCGGCGCCTCACGTCTGCGGCTGCGGCCCGCCCAGGGTGATCGGCTTGGGCGTCTCGTGCGCAGGGCCGCCGGGGCTCCAGCCCACCGGCGGACCCGGCGTGCGGCCCGCCATGATGTCGTCGATCTGCCGCGCGTCGATGGTCTCGTACAGCAGCAGCGCGTCGGCCATCACGTGCAGCTTGTCCATGTTCTCGCGCAGGATCTGCGAGGTGCGCGCGTACGCCTTGTCGAGAATGTTGCGCACGACCTCGTCGATGCGCCGCGCGGTCTCGTCCGACACGTTCTTGTGCTGCGTCACCGAGCGGCCGAGGAACACCTCGTCCTCTTCCTCGCCGTAGGCGATCGGGCCCATCTCGTCCGACAGGCCCCACTTGGTGACCATGTTGCGGGCCATCTTGGTGGCGCGCTCGATGTCATTGGATGCACCGGTGGTGACCTTGTCCACGCCGAAGATCAGTTCCTCCGCCACGCGACCGCCGTACAGCGAGCACAGCTGCGATTCGATCGCAGTGCGGTTGTACGAGTACTTGTCGCCCTCGGGCAGGTACATGGTCACGCCCAGCGCACGGCCGCGCGGAATGATCGTGACCTTGTAGACCGGGTCGTGCTCGGGCACGACGCGGCCGACGATGGCGTGGCCGGCCTCGTGGTAGGCGGTGAGCTTCTTCTCGTCCTCGCTCATCGCCATCGAGCGGCGCTCGGCGCCCATCAGGATCTTGTCGCGCGCCTTGTCGAAGTGCTCCATGCGCACGTCCTTGGCGTTCTCGCGCGCGGCGAACAGAGCCGCCTCGTTGCACAGGTTCGCTAGGTCCGCACCACTGAAGCCGGGCGTGCCACGGGCAATGGTCATCGCCTCGACGTCGTCGGCCAGCGGCAGCTTGCGCATGTGGACCTTGAGGATCTGCTCGCGGCCGCGCACGTCCGGCAGCCCCACCACGACCTGGCGGTCGAAGCGGCCCGGGCGCAGCAGCGCGGGATCGAGCACGTCGGGGCGGTTGGTCGCGGCGATCACGATCACGCCCTCACCGCCCTCGAAGCCGTCCATCTCGACGAGGAGCTGGTTCAACGTCTGCTCGCGCTCGTCGTGGCCACCACCGAGGCCGGCGCCGCGATGGCGGCCGACCGCGTCGATCTCGTCGATGAAGATGATGCACGGCGCGTGCTTCTTGGCCTGGTCGAACATGTCACGCACGCGGGATGCGCCCACGCCGACGAACATCTCGACGAAGTCCGAACCCGAGATCGAGAAGAACGGCACCTTCGCCTCGCCGGCGATCGCGCGCGCCAGCAGCGTCTTGCCGGTGCCGGGCGGGCCGACCATCAGCACGCCGCGCGGGATCTTGCCGCCGAGCTTCTGGAAGCGCGACGGATCGCGCAGGAATTCGACCAGTTCGCCGACCTCCTCCTTGGCCTCGTCGCAGCCGGCGACGTCGGCGAGGGTCACCTTGACCTCGTTCTCGCCCTGCATCTTGGCGCGCGACTTGCCGAAGCTCATCGCGCCCTTGCTGCCGCCCTGCTGCATCTGCCGCATCATGAACAGCCAGAAGCCGACCAGCAGCACGATCGGCAGCAGGTTGAAGATCCAGCCGATCAGCGACGGGCCCGACGCCGGCGGCGACTGCACGATGGCGACGTTGTGCTCGAGCAGGTCATCGACCAGGCGCGGGTCGCGCGGCGCGTGCGTGGTGAAGGTGGCGCCGTCGCCGCGCTTGCCGGTGATCGTGGTGTTGTCGGCGGCGATGTTGACGCTCTCGACGCGGCCGGCCTGCACCTGCGAGATGAACTCGTCATAGGCCAGCTGTTCGGTGCGCACCGTGCGCGGGCCGAAGGCGTTGAAGACCGCCATCAGCACGGCGGCCACCACCACCCACAGCACCAGGTTCTTCGCCAGGTCGTTCATGCGCACGTCACTCGTTGTCTATCTGGTCGCCGCGCCGGTCGGCGTGGCCCGCTTGCCCTGTGCCAGTGCGTAGACCTCGGGCGACCGCTTGCGGGAGGCGGCGGGCTTGCGGATGACCACCCGCTCGTACCGCCGCCGCAATTCCCGCACGTAGTCGTCGAAGCCGACGCCCTGGAACAACTTGATCAGCAACGCACCGCCTGCGCGAAGGTGGCCGTCTGCGAAATCCATCGCCAGTTCGGCCAGGTGCATCGCGCGCGGCTGGTCCACCGCATCCACCCCGGACATGTTGGGGGCCATGTCGGACAGCACAAGGTCCACCGGCTGCCCGCCCAGGGATGCCTCCAGCGCCGATAGCACCGCATCGTCCCTGAAATCGCCATGAAGGAATTCGACCCCGGCCAGCCCCGGCATCTCGAGGATGTCCAGGGCGACGACACGACCGGTGTCGCCCAGCGACTGCCGCACCCACTGGGACCAGCCGCCGGGCGCGGCGCCCAGGTCGACCACCACCATCCCGGGCCGCAGCAGCCGGTCGCGCTCGACGAGTTCCTCGAGCTTGTAGGCCGCGCGCGAACGCAGCCCTTCGGCCTTGGCCTTCTTCACGAAGGGGTCCGAGAAGTGTTCCTTGAGCCAGCGATGGCTGCTCTTGCTGCGGGTGGCCATGCGCCGCGGGACGTGCGCGCGCGACTGTCGCGCGGGGGCTGCATGGTACCCTGCGGCCCGTTCTCCACCGGCCGTCCCGCGCATGCCAACCGCCCTCACCGCCGCCCAGACCCGGTTCCTGCGCGGGCAGGCGCATGGGTTGAAGGCGATGCTGCAGGTGGGCGGGAAAGGGGTCACCGAGGCGCTGGTCGCCGAGGTGGACCTGGCGCTCGAGCACCACGAACTGATCAAGGTGAAGGTGGCCGCCGAGGACCGCGAGGCGCGTGCCGCGATGATCGACGCCATCGCCGGCGGCACCGGTGCGACGGTCGTGCAGCGCATCGGCCACACCGCGGTGCTGTACCGGCAGGGCCGCGAACGCCGCCAGATCGTCCTTCCGCGCGCCTGATGCTGCTGCACCTGGACCGCCCGGCCGATGCCTACGTGCTGCGCGGCGCGGACGGCCACCGCGCCCGCGTGAACGACCGCGAACTGACCGCGAGTTTCCTGCTGGCGCCCGATCGCCTCGACGAGGCGTGGCCCGTCGACGATGCGCGGCTGCTGGACGTTGCGGCCATCGATGCCCTGCTCGCCTGGCAGCCGGAAGTGCTGGTGCTGGGCACCGGCGCCACGCAGGTGTTCCCGCCCGCCGCCGCGCGGGCGGCGTGCCTGGCGCGTGGCGTGGGCCTGGAAGTGATGGCCAATGCGGCCGCCGCGCGCACGTTCACGGTGCTGGCCAGCGAGGGGCGTCGCGTGGTGGCGGCCTTCGTGCTGGCGGGTGATTCGTCCAACCGCCGGTGATCGGGTGGCGACGCTGCGGCGTGCGATCGCGATGATCGGGTGGCTTGGACCATCGGCAGTCAGGACGGTGGGCTGAAGCCCACCCCATGCCGCGGAGGCATTGGACGCGGCGGATGCGGGGCGCCACGTCAGGCCATCGAATGCAGGCCGATCATGTTGCCCTCGGTGTCCCACGCCAGCGCGATGTGGCCGAACTCGCCGATCGACATCTTCGGGCGCTCCACCCGGCCACCGGCTGCGGCCACGCGGCCGGCTTCGACCGCGCAGTCGTCGCACGAGAAGTACACCAGCGTGCCGCCCATGCCCGGCGCCACGCTCTGCGCCTTGACCAGCGCGCCGGAGGCGCCGGTGGCGTCGTCGTCGACGGGGAACATCCACATGGCGAACGCGGGGACGCCCGCATCCGCATTCGGATCCGGCAGGTGCTGCAGGGTCACTCCCAGTACCGCCTCGTAGAACGCCCTGGCGCGGTCCATGTCCTCGACGTAGATCTCGAACCAGCCGACGGCGTTGCGCATGGCGGGGTGTCCTTGATTGCGGGCGGGACCGCACGTTAGCGCGATGCACGCGGGTGCGATCGGCCTTGCATCGGGATGCCTTACGCGCGTGCGATGGGCCGCGAGTGCATGTCGACTCCTCCGCGACGCCGTCGCCCCTGCGAATGCAGCGGTCCAGTGACTTCGTAGACGTCGGATTCGCGGCAGGGCGACGCGTGGCCAAATCGCGCGTGCCTGTCGATGCGGCCTCCACGCCGTCGCCCCTGCGAATGCAGGGGTCCAGTGACTTCGTAGACGTCAGATTCGCGGCAGGGCGACGCGTGGCCAGGTCGCGCGTGGCTGTGGTTGCGGACTTGCGCCGTCGCCCCTGCGGACGCAGGGGCCCAGTGACTCGTCGACGTCGGATTCGGAATGGCCAGAGCCAACGCAAACGCTGGGCCCCTGCGTTCGCAGGGGCGACGATTCAACTTCCAGAGCGCACCTAGCGCGAGGGCAGGTACAGCAGCGGGTCGACCGGCTTGCAGTTGCAGCGGGCGAGCCGGCGCTGCCCGCGGTCCGCAGGGACCGCGCGCCGGCGAGCGCGCGGCGCCCAGCGCCGGGCCGGGGATCCGCCACCAGGCGGTCGATATCTCAGCGATGCGGCAAATGCAGCAACGGGTCGACCGGCTTGCCGTTGTAGCGGATCTCGAAATGCAGCATGTCGCGCGGGGCGCCGCTGCGCCCGAGTTCGGCGATCTGCTCGCCGGCCTTGACCACCTGCCCTTCGTTGACGCGACGGCTGCGGTTGTGGCCATACGCGGACAGCCATTGCTCGTCGTGCTTGATGATCACCAGTTCGCCGTAGCCGACCAGGCCCGCGCCGGAATACACGACGACGCCGTCGGCCGCGGCGCGCACGGGATCGCCGGCGCGCCCGGCCAGGTCGATCCCCTGCCGGGTCGGTTCCGACGGCGCGAAGCGCGAGAGCAGCGCGCCATCGGCGGGCCAGCGCCAGGCGATGCCGCTGTCGATGGGCGCGGCGACCGGTGCCGCCGGGCGCGGCGCGGGCACGCGGGGCGGCGTCGCCGGCGGGCGCGCCTGCGGCCTCGGCCGGGCGGTGGGACGGACAGCGGTCGCGCGGCTCTCCGGGTACAGCCGAAGGCGCTGTCCCGGATGGATCGTGTACGGCTCGACGAGTCCGTTCCACGCGGCCAGGTCGCGCACCTGGATGCCGTGGCGCGTGGCGATGCGATAGAGCGTCTCGCCGCGCTGCACGGTGACGAACGCCCCCGGTCGGGGCGTCGATGCCGGCGGCGGCACGCGCGCGCCGGGCGCGGGGCTGCGCACGACGGTGGTCGAACATCCGGCGACCGCGGCCATAACCGCGATCGCGACGATGCGCAGGGCGACATGCGGGCGGCGGATCGGGTGTGCGGGCATCGTGGTCATGTCGGGACGGGGCGCGCGGAGCATGCCGCGCGCCGGATGTATGCAACCCGGTACGGGCGCCCGCTCAACCGCCGAACCGCCCGAACAGTTCGCGCAATGCCGCGCCGCCGCCGCCGATCAGGATCGCGAAGTAGACGATCGTGAGCAGCGTGGCCGCGTGCCCGATCAGCACCGCCACGCCGTCGCGCTGGATGAAGCCGATCGCATAGGCCATCAGCGCCAACGCCGGCAGCGTGTTGGAGAACGGCACGAAGCCGAACGGCGCCATCAGCAGCACCGCGGCGAGGATGAAGGCGAGGTTGTTGGCCAGCGCGGCGCCGGGCCCGTCGGCCAGCGCGGGCAGGCGGTGCGGGCGGCTGATGCGTTCCAGCCGCGTGACCCATTTGAGCCCCGCGCCAAGCGCAGGCCGCAGCTTGGCCGCTGGCAGCGGACGGTCGCGCAGACGCGCGGGAAGCCACAGCGAGCGGCCCAGCAGGCGACTCACGCCGATCAGCAGGATCGCCGCGCCGAACACCGTGCTGACCCCGGGGATCGACACCGGGATCAGGAACACCACCGTCAGCAGCAGCGTCAGCAGCAGCAGGCCTTCGTCGCCGAACGTCTCCAGCAGGCGACCCAGGCTCAGGCCGTCGTCGGGCAGCGCCTCGATGATGCTGGCCAGCTGTTCGCGCAGCGATGCGTCGTGCGCAGTGCCCGGCGCGGCCATCAATCCACCACGCCCGACAGCAGCGGAACGAACACCACCGGTGCCAGCTCATGCTGGCTGGCCCGCCCGGCCGCGTCCTTGTCCAGCCGCAGCAGCGATTGCGACGACGCTGGCCCGACCGGTGCCACCAGCCGGCCTCCCGGTGCCAGCTGCGCGGTCAACGCATCGACCAGCGCGGGCGCGGCGGCGGTGACGATGATGCAGTCGAACGGCGCGTTCTCCGGCCAGCCCAGGCGGCCGTCGTCGTGCTTGCTGCGCACGTTGAGGCCCAGCGTTCGGAAGCGCTTGCGCGCGACGCGCAGCAGTTCGCCGATGCGCTCGACGGTGTGCACCTCGATGCCGAGCACCGCGAGCACCGCGGCCTGGTAGCCCGAGCCGGTGCCGATCTCCAGCACCTTCGGCGCGCCGACGCGCGGGCCCAGGGCGCCGCGCTGCTCGATGCCTTCGAGCACCGATTCGGTCATCCGCGCCACCACCCAGGGCTGGCTGATGGTCTGCCCGTGCCCGATCGGCAGCGCGCTGTCCTCGTAGGCGCGCCCGGCCAGCGCCTCGTCGACGAACAGGTGGCGCGGCACGGTGCGGATCGCGTTGAGCACGCGTTCGTCGCGGATGCCCATGCTGTTGTCGGGCCCGGCGCGCAGCCGTTCGACCAGGCGGTCACGCACGCGCTGGCTCGTCAGCCCGGTCCCGATGGCCTCGGGCTGCAGCCGCATGCGCACGCTCACGCCGCCGCCCCGCGCGGGGCCAGCGACGCCTGCAGCCCGTCCACCCAGCCTGACACCTGCTCGAGTGCCTGATAGCGGGTGAGGTCCACCTGGATCGGCGTGATCGAGACATGCCCGCTGCGTACGGCATGGAAATCGGTGCCGACGCCGGCATCGGCCTCGGGGCCCGCGGCGCCGATCCACCACCACTGGCGACCGCGCGGATCGACCTGCGGCACGCACGCCTCGGCGCGGTGGCGATGGCCCAGCCGCGTGACCTCGAAGCCGCGCAGCGCGTCCCACGCGAGGTCGGGGACGTTGACGTTGAGGATGGTGTCGGCGGGCAATGGGTCGATCGACAGCCGCGCGACCAGTTCGACCGCGGCGCGCGCGGCGGTCGCGTAGTGGCGCTGCGTGCCCTCGCCCGTCGCCAGCGACATCGCGATCGCGGGAAGGCCCAGGAACCGGCCCTCCATCGCCGCGGCGACGGTGCCCGAATAGATCACGTCGTCGCCGAGGTTGGCGCAGGTGTTGATGCCGGACACCACGATGTCCGGCTCGACGTCGAGCATCCCGGTGATCGCCACGTGCACGCAGTCGGTCGGCGTGCCGTGCACGCGCACGGCGCCGTCGTCCTGCACCACGGTGCGGATCGGGCTGTCGAGGGTCAGCGAATTGCTCGCGCCGGAGCGGTCGCGGTCCGGCGCGACGATGAGCACCTCGTGGCCGGCCTCGCGCAGCGCGCGCGCGAGTTCGCGGATGCCGGGGGCGTCGACGCCGTCGTCGTTGCTGACCAGTACGCGCATGGGGGCCTGCGATGCCTGCGGGTTGGAACGGGGCGCGCGGTGCCTGCGGCGCTTCGCGCACGCATGCGTGCGGCTGGCGTCGATGATACCCGAGCGCGCGCGTGGCCAAGTCCACGGCGCGCGTGCAACCGCGGCTGCATGCGTGCGAGGACATCGCGCCCGACGCGACGCGCGCGTGCATGGCCGCACGTGTTCGTGGGCCACGCCCGCGCGGCACCGGTGTCGCGGCGCGTCGACGGCCGCGCGCTACGCTCGGCGGCATGCCCAGCGACTCGCCCGACGACGCCGACGACGCCGCGCTGTTCCGCGCCGCGATCGGCGAGGTGCGGCGCATCGACGTCGAGGCGCCCCCCGCCACCACCGCCCGGCCGCGGCCGCGGCCACGTGCCCGCATGGCCGAACTGGACGAAGCCGATGCGCGCGCCACCTTCCAGCAGGCGCTCGATACCGACCTGCTGCAGGCGGGCGATGCACTGTCGTTCCGGCGTGACGTCGTGCCGCCACGCGCATGGCAGCGGCTGCGGCGCGGCGAGATCTCCGCGCAGGAGGAACTGGACCTGCACGGCAGCGACGTGCGCGAGGCCGAGGCGCTGCTCCGCGCGTTCCTGCGCGACGCGGTGCACGCCGGGCTCGGCTGCGTGCGGATCGTCCACGGCAAGGGCCGCGGCGGATCGGACTACGTGGACAGCCGTGGCGCGCCGGTCCTGAAGAACCTGGTCGACCGCCTGCTGCGCCACCGCGCCGACGTGGTGGCGTTCCATTCCGCGCCCGCCGCGCAGGGTGGCACCGGCGCGGTGCTAGTGCTGCTCGCGAGACGCGCGCGCTGACTACTTCGGCGTGTCGGCCGGCGCGGCAGTCCGGCGCGTGGGCGGATTGACCCACGTGATGTGGATTCCGCGACGCAATGCGATCGCATTGACGCGCGCGATGTACTTCGAGTCCTGGTCCAGCAACGATGGCGCGCGTTCCGGCGCGACGTACGCCTCGCGCTCGTCCATGCTGGCGCAGGCCGGGAGCAGCGCGGCGGCTGCGACGATCGACAGGCAACGGATCTTCGCGTTCATGACGCATCTCCGAGGGGCGCACTGGCGGCGCCCGCCCGGCCCCATGCCGGGCTGACTCCCGGCTTATACGCCGACGGGGTGGCCGCGCCAGTGTCCTGCGCGGGCTTGCGACGAGCGGGCGAAGCAGGCGCCCGGGCGCAGGGTCAGCCGCTTGGCTGCGCCAGGTTGTCGACGGTGCCGAGCGCGGCGACGACCACCGTTGCGTAACTGCCCGGCGGCAACGCGAAGTCGAGCTGCAGCGCATCGCTGTCCATCCAGCGCCAGGCCAGCGCACCCGGGCGCAATCGCAGGCTGCGGCGCTCCTGCGACAGGCCGGCGCGCTCGAGCCCCTCTGCAAGCGCGTGCATGCCGGGTTCCCCGAGCACCGCGCGTTCCACGCGCGCGGCCTCCTCCTGCGTGCGCAACGCCCCGCGGCCCCACAGGGGCCCGGTGGGATGGATGTCGAACGCCGCCAGCCGCGCGGCCAGCGCCTCGTCGAACGGCAGCGGACCGAACACGCTGCGGGTGCCGTCGAGCATCCACACCTCGCCGTCCAGCGCGCGATCCCAGCTGCCGGACGCGACGCGCGCGGCGAGCGCGCGGTTGAAGATCGCCGAACGCGCCGCCGAGAGCAGCAGCCCGCGCTTGTCGCGCGACACGCGGCGGCCGGCGAACATCGAACGCGCGGCATCGAGGTTGTCGCCGCCGCGGCCGAAGCGCTGTTCGCCGAAGTAGTTCGGCACCCCGCCGGACGCGATGGCGGCGAGCCGGGCCTCGATGGCATCACGATCGCCCCGCACGTCGCGCAGCACCAGCGTGAACCGGTTGCCCGCCAGCGCGCCGCGCGGCAGCTTGCGCCCGTGCCAGGCGTGCGCGAGCACGTGCAGCGACGATCCCGACGCGCTGTCGTCCTGCTCCAGCGCGCCGACGTCCGGCGACACCTTGCGCGGCAGGTGCACGCTGAAGCGCTGCACGGTGTCGGCGTGGCGGTCCTTCATGCCGGCATAGCCGATGCCGCGCAGGTCGATCCCGGCCCAGTCGGCGATGCGCTGCGCGGCGAACGCGGTGTTCATGCCGCGCTTGCGCACGGTGAGCAGCAGGTGCTCGCCCGCGCCGTCGGGCTCGAAGGCATCGAGCTCGTGCACCTGGAAGTCGTCGGGGGAACTGCGCAGGGCGGCGTGCAGCACGGCGGGGCCGTACGCCTGGGGCAATGCGGTCGCGCTCATGTGCTGCCTGCGCTCGGCACGCCGCGTGCCCTGGCCCACGGGCACGCGATCGCAGGTACGCGTGAACGCGTGCGCGCGAGCGACATCGTACGGGCCTCAGGCGCCCGCCGCCTGGACCAGCAGCACCACCGCGTTCGCCGCGATCCCCTCGCCGCGGCCGGTGAACCCGAGCCGCTCGGTGGTGGTCGCCTTGACGCTGACCGCGTCCACGTCGATGCCCAGGTCCCGAGCGATCGCCTCGCGCATCGCCAGCGCATGCGGGCCGACCTTCGGGCGCTCGCACATGACCGTGAGGTCGCAGTTGCCGACGCGCCAGCCGCGCGCGGCGACCAGCGCGTTGCAATGGCGCACGAACGCGCGGCTGTCCGCATCCTTCCAGCGCGCGTCCGAGGGCGGGAAGTGAACGCCGATGTCGCCCAGCGCCAGCGCGCCGAGCATCGCATCGCACAGCGCATGCAGGACCACGTCGCCGTCGGAATGCGCCAGCACCCCGTGGCCGTGCGGCACGCGCACTCCGCCGAGCATGACGTGGTCGCCAGCGCCGAACGCATGCACGTCGAAACCGTGGCCGATGCGGATGCTCATGTTGTCGTCCTGCAAGGAGGCGGCGATTGTCGCATCCGCGTACGCCTCGCACGCCCTGTTGCCGTGCCCGAACCCTGCATGCATGCCGCGGGACGCTGCGCCGGCCGTCGCCGCACGGATCGTCAGCCGCGCGCGAGCAGCACCTGGGCGATCGTTAGGTCGGCCGGCGTGGTCACCTTGAGGTTGTCCTCGCGTCCTTCCACCAGGCGCGGGCGCCGGCCCAGGCGTTCCACCGCCATCGCGTCGTCGGTGGGTTCCACGCCATCGCGCGCGGCGGCGTCCAGTGCCTCGCGAAGCAGCGCGACGCGGAAGGCCTGCGGGGTGAAGGCGCGCCACAGCGCCGCGCGCGGCTCGGTGGACGCAACCCGCGGCTGGGTGCCGCCATCGGAACGCTTGAGCGTGTCGCGCACGGGCGCGCCGAGCAGCGCGCCGTCGTCGCAGTCGCGCGCGGCATTGACCAGCCGGTCGATGTCGATCGCGTGCAGGTGCGGGCGCGCGGCGTCGTGCACCAGCACCAGCGCGTCGTCGCCCACATGCGCAGGCAGGGCATCGAGCGCGGCGCGCACCGATGCCGCGCGCGAGGCGCCACCGGTGCAGGCGATCACCGGCTTGCCGTGCCGCTGCGCCCAACCGGGCCAGAGCGTGTCGCCCTCGGCCAGCGCGACCACCGCGCCGTCGATGCGCCGGTGGATCAGCAGCGTGTCCAGCGCGTGCGCGAAGAGCGGGCGGCCCTCGATTTCCAGGTACTGCTTGGGCACCGGGCCGCCGAAGCGGCTCCCGCTGCCCGCCGCCGGCAGCAGCGCCCAGGCCTCGCTCACGGCGCGTCCGCCGCGGGCGCCGCGTCTGCGGCACGGTCGGGTGCGTTGTCGACCACGCGGTAGAACGTCTCGCCCGGCTTGATCATGCCGAGCTCGCTGCGCGCGCGTTCCTCCACCGCCGCCTCGCCCGACTTGAGGTCGGCGACCTCCGCGGCGAGCGCATCGTTGCGCTGGCGCAGCCCGCCGTTCTCGCGCGCCTGCCGAGCGACCTGCGCGTCCAGCTCGGCCACCGAAGCACGCCCACCCGGCCCGGTCCACAGCCGCACCTGCAGCACGGCGAGCAGCAACGCCAGCACCGCGAGCAGCAGGAGCGGGCCGCGCTTCACGTCGGCGATGTCAGCGCGCCAGCGACACGAACGCGTCGCGGCCGGCGTAGCGCGCACCCGCGCCCAGCTGCTCCTCGATGCGCAGCAGCTGGTTGTACTTGGCCACGCGGTCGCTGCGGCACAGGGAACCCGTCTTGATCTGGGTGGCGGTGGTGGCCACCGCGATGTCGGCAATGGTGGTGTCCTCGGTCTCGCCCGAGCGGTGCGAGATCACGGCCGCGTAGCGGTTCGCCTCGGCCATCGCGATGGCTTCGAGCGTCTCGCTCAGCGTGCCGATCTGGTTGACCTTGATCAGGATCGCGTTGGCGACCTTCTGGTCGATGCCCTCGCGGAAGATCTTCGGGTTGGTCACGAACAGGTCGTCGCCGACCAGCTGCACCTTCGAGCCGATCGCATCGGTGAGCTGCTTCCAGCCGGCCCAGTCGTGCTCGGCCATGCCGTCCTCGATGGTCACGATCGGGTACTGCCGTGACCAGCCGGCGAGGAAATCGACGAACTGCTCGCTGGTCAGGCGCTTGCCTTCGCCGGTGAGGTGGTACTTGCCGTTCTCGAAGAACTCGCTCGATGCGACGTCGAGCCCGAGCAGGATGTCCTCGCCCGCTCTGTAGCCGGCCTTGCCGATCGCCTCGAGGATCGTCTCCAGCGCTTCCTCGTTGCTGCGCAGGTCCGGCGCGAAGCCGCCCTCGTCGCCCACCGCGGTGGACAGGCCCCGGCCCTTCAGCACGGATTTCAGCGCGTGGAAGATCTCGGTGCCCGCGCGCAGCGAGTCGGCGAAGCTGTCGAAGCCGACGGGGAGCACCATGAATTCCTGCATGTCGACGTTGTTGTCCGCATGCGCGCCGCCGTTGATGATGTTCATCATTGGTACCGGCAGCTGCAGCATGCCGTTGCCGGCCAGCGAGGCGACGTGGCGGTACAGCGGCACGCGCTTCGACGCCGCGACCGCGTGCGCGGCCGCCATCGATACGCCCAGCAGCGCGTTGGCGCCCAGGCGCCCCTTGTTCTCGGTGCCGTCCAGGTCGATCAGGCGCTTGTCGAGCGCGCCCTGGTCGGCTGCATCCATGCCCGCAAGAGCCTGCGCGATCGTCGTGTTGACGTTGGCCACTGCCTGCGTCACGCCCTTGCCCAGGTAGCGCGTCTTGTCTCCGTCGCGCAGCTCCACCGCCTCCTTGGTGCCGGTCGACGCGCCCGACGGCACCATCGCGCGGCCGAAGGCGCCATCGGCCAGCGTGACCTCGGCTTCGAGCGTGGGATTGCCGCGGGAGTCGAGGATTTCGCGGGCGTGGATCTTGGTGATCTGGGTCATGTGGCTTTCGAGAGTCAGAGTTCGTGTTCGCCGATGCCGGCAAGTTTCATCAGGTGGCGCTGCAACCCGATCTTCAATGCCGCATTGCCATGAATCGTCAGCGAGATGCGCGCAGTAATCCCGGATTTGATGTAGACGTGGTGGCTTCCGTTGATGCGCCGCAGCTCCCAGCCGCGCCGTTCGAGGATGCGAGCGAAATCCTTTCCGCTGATCGCCTTCATACCGCGATATCGAACACGCGGTCGTTGGGCGCCAGCGGCACCCGTTCGATGTCGACCGACAGGCAAGCATCGACCGCTTCATACAGGCCTTCGAGCAACTCCTCGAATGTTTCGCCCTGCGTCACGCACCCGGGCAATGCCGGAACTTCGGCCCAGAACCCACCTTCCTCGGCTTCGTGGACGATCACCTTGAGTTTCATGTCTGTCCCGGAACTCGGAAAAAGAAAGGTCGCATCAATCGGACTCGAGAAAACCGTTGCGCTTGGTGACCTGGTCGATTGCAATCAGCGTTTCCAGCAGCGCGCGCATCTTCGGCAGCGGCCAGGCGTTGGGGCCGTCACTCAACGCTTCCTCGGGCTTCGGATGCGTTTCCATGAAGATGCCGCTGATGCCCACCGCCATCGCGGCGCGCGCGAGCACGGGGACGAATTCGCGCTGGCCGCCCGATTTGCCGCCGGCACCGCCGGGCAGCTGCACGCTGTGCGTGGCATCGAACACGACCGGGCAACCGGTATCGCGCATCACGCTCAGGGACCGCATGTCGGACACGAGGTTGTTGTAGCCGAAGCTCGCGCCGCGTTCGCAGACCATGATGTCGCGATTGCCGGTGGCCAGCGCCTTCTCGGCGACGTGCTTCATCTCCCACGGCGAGAGGAACTGGCCCTTCTTGATGTTCACCGGCTTGCCGGCGCTGGAGACCTTCTGGATGAAGTCGGTCTGCCGGCACAGGAACGCCGGCGTCTGCAGCACATCGACGACGCTGGCCACCTCGTCCATCGGCGTGTACTCGTGCACGTCGGTGAGCACCGGCACGCCGAGCTGGCGCTTCACCTCGGCCAGCACCTTCAACCCCTCCTCCATGCCCGGGCCGCGGAAGCCCGACACCGAGGTGCGGTTGGCCTTGTCGAAGCTCGACTTGAAGATGAAGGGGATGCCGAGCGCACCGGTGATTTCCTTGAGCTGGCCGGCGACGTCGAGCTGCAGCTGCAGCGACTCGATCACGCAGGGGCCGGAGATCAGGAAGAACGGCTTGTCGAGGCCGATTTCGAAGCCGCAGAGGTTCATTTCGTAGCCCTCCCCTTCAAGGGGGCGAGGATGGGCGCTTGTGCGGCATTGCCGCACGCCCACCGCAGCGCCAACGCGCCAGCGTTGGCCGGACGGGTTGGGTGGGGATGGTGTGTCATGCGGAGATCCGAATCTTTGTCGAACGGGTGATAAGTGGGCAACACCATCCCCACCCCAGCCCTCCCCTTGAAGGGGGAGGGAGGGAGAAGCGGCGCCCATCAAGCCCGCGCCTCCTGCAGCAGCTTGCCGCCGGCCTTGTGCTCGCGCGCGGCGCGGATGAAGCCGACGAACAGCGGGTGGCCTTCGCGCGGGGTGGAGAGGAATTCCGGGTGCGCCTGGCAGGCCAGGAACCACGGGTGGCGCGACTGCGGCAGCTCGATCATCTCCACCAGCGTGTCGTCCATCGACTTGGCGGAGATCACCAGCCCCGCGTCCTCGAGCTGCGTGCGGTAGCGGTTGTTGAACTCGTAGCGGTGGCGGTGGCGCTCGCCGACCACGTCCTTGCCATACAGCCTGTGCGCCAAGGTGCCGGGCTTGATGCGCTGCTCCTGCAGACCCAGGCGCATGGTGCCGCCGAGTTCGCTCTCCTCGCTGCGGCGCTCGACGTCGCCCGTCGAGGTGCGCCATTCGGTGATCAGGCCGATCACCGGGTGCGGGTTGGCCTTGTCGTTCTCGGTGCTGTTGGCGCCCGCCAGCCCCGCGACGTTGCGCGCGAAGTCGACGACGGCGGCCTGCATGCCGTAGCAGATGCCGAAGTACGGGACGCCGTGCTCGCGCGCGAATTTCGCGGTGGCCACCTTGCCTTCGAAGCCGCGGTCGCCGAAGCCGCCCGGCACCAGGATGCCGTCCACGCCCTCGAGCGCGGCAGCGCCGTTCTTCTCGACGTCGGAGGATTCCAGCCACTTCAGCGTGACGCGCGTGCGCTGGCGCAGGCCGCCGTGCTTGAGCGCCTCGGTCAGCGACTTGTAGGCGTCCTGGTGGTCGATGTACTTGCCCACCACCGCGATCGTCACCTCGTCCACCGGATGCGTGGTGGCGTCGACGACCTCGTTCCATTCATCGAGGTTGGCCTCGCCCGCGGCCAGGCGCAGGCGCTCCAGCACGATGGCATCGAGCTTCTGCTCGTGCAGCCACTGCGGCAGCTTGTAGATGTTGTCGAGGTCGACCGCCGAGATGACCGCGCGTTCGGGCACGTTGGTGAACAGCGCGATCTTGCGGCGCTCGCCGTCGGGCAGCGGCTGCTCGCTGCGGCACAGCAGGATGTCGGGCTGGATGCCGATCGAGCGCAGTTCCTTGACCGAGTGCTGCGTCGGCTTGGTCTTGAGCTCGCCGGCCGCCGCGATGTACGGCACCAGCGTGAGGTGCATGAACAGCGCGCCTTCCGGCCCGCGCTCGCTGCGCAGCTGGCGGATGGCCTCGAGGAACGGCAGCGATTCGATGTCGCCCACCGTGCCGCCGACTTCCACCAGCGCCACGTCGAAGCCCTCGGTGGCCTCGACGATGCAGCGCTTGATCTCGTCGGTGATGTGCGGGATGACCTGCACCGTGCCGCCGAGGTAGTCGCCGCGGCGCTCCTTGCGGATCACGTTGTCGTAGATGCGGCCCGTCGTGATGCTGTTCCTGCGCGACAGGCGCGTGCGCACGTAGCGCTCGTAGTGGCCGAGGTCGAGGTCGGTCTCGGCGCCGTCGTCGGTGACGTACACCTCGCCGTGCTGGAACGGGCTCATGGTGCCCGGGTCGACGTTGATATAGGGGTCCAGCTTCATCATCGTCACGCGCAGGCCGCGCGATTCGAGGATGGCGGCCAGCGACGCTGCCGCGATGCCCTTGCCAAGCGAGGACACCACGCCGCCGGTGACGAAAACCAGGGGAGTCATGATCGACCGGAGTCTGGAAAGCGGCAGTTTACCGGCGGCGGCGGCGGGGCGCGACCGATTGATGAACCGGGCACGCGTCGGGTGTGTTCGATGACGTCCCGTACGACAAGGCAAAGGCGCTGGGCCCCTCGTACAAAAGGCGCTGGACCCCTGCGTGCGCAGGGGCGACAAGCTCAAGACCGTCACCCCTGCGAACGCAGGGGCCCAGTGACTTTTTCCAGTACGACGCCGCGCTCAGCCGCGCTCTTCGCCCTCTTCCTCCGGCTCGTCCGGCTGCACGCAGGCCTGCGCGGCGGCGCGGCGGGCCGCGTCGTCGCGGCGGTCGGCCTCGATCGACTGGAACGCCGGGTCACCCAGGTCCTTGTCGTCCAGCACCGCCGCACGCGTGGCGTCGCCGCGGTTGTCGCGGGCGGGCGTGGGATTCGTGCAGTCGGTCGGCGCGCCGGCCATCGGCTCGGGCTGGGTGCGCGGCGGGTCCTGCGCGATGGCCGGTGCGGCCAGAACGAGGGCGAGGGCCGTGGTCAGGGCGACGGGGCGGAACATGGCGGGCCTCGGGACAGTCTGCGGTAGGGCGACGCTACGCCGGCGCTGCCCGGTGGTCCGTGAACGCCTCGCACGCCCTGCGACCGTGCTTGACCACCCTGCACGCCGCTCCCATCCTCGCCGCCCTTCACGATGCCGCCGAAAATCCCGCCGATGAGCAGCCGCTACGACGCCGCCGATATCGAAGTCCTGTCCGGCCTGGACCCGGTCAAGCGCCGTCCCGGCATGTACACGGACACCACGCGGCCGAACCACCTGGCACAGGAGGTGATCGACAACGCGGTGGACGAGGCGTTGGCGGGGCACGCGCGCACGATCGAGGTGACGCTGCACACCGACGGCAGCTGCGAGGTCAGCGATGACGGCCGCGGCATGCCGGTCGACATCCATCCCGAGGAGAAGGTGCCCGGCGTCGAGCTGATCCTCACGCGGCTGCACGCGGGCGGCAAGTTCAGCAACAAGAACTACACCTTCTCCGGCGGCCTGCACGGCGTGGGCGTCAGCGTGGTCAATGCGTTGTCGACGCGCACGGAGGTGTTCATCAAGCGCGACGGGAACGAGTACCGGATGACCTTCAAGGACGGCGACCGGGCGACGCCGCTGGAGGTCGTCGGCAGCGTCGGCAGGAAGAACACCGGCACGCGCGTGCGCTTCTGGCCGGACCCGAAGTATTTCGACACGCCGAAGTTCGCCCTGCGCGCGCTCAGGCACCTGCTGCGCGCCAAGGCGGTGCTGGCGCCGGGGCTCACCGTCAAGTTGCACGATGTCGCCAGCAGCGAAACGCTGCAGTGGCACTACGAGGACGGCCTGCCCGACTACCTGCGCGGCGAGCTCGACGGCCGCGAGCTGCTGCCGCCCGAGCTCTTCGTCGGCAAGCTGACCAAGGACACCGAGACGGTGGACTGGGCGGTGGCGTGGGTGGTCGATGGAGATCTGGTGCAGGAGAGCTACGTCAACCTGATCCCCACCGCGCAGCACGGCACCCACGTCAACGGCCTGCGCACCGGCTTCACCGATGCGCTGCGCGAGTTCTGCGACTTCCGCAACCTGCTCCCCCGAGGCGTCAAGCTGGCGCCGGAGGACGTGTGGGACCGCGTGGCGTTCGTGCTGTCGATCAAGATGACGGATCCGCAGTTCAGCGGGCAGACAAAGGAACGGTTGTCATCGCGCCAGGCCGCAGGGTTCGTCGAATCCGCCGCGCACGACGCGTTCTCGCTGTGGCTCAACCAGCACGTGGAACTCGGCGAGAAGATCGCGCAGCTCGCCATCGAGCGCGCCGCGGCGCGCCTGAAGACCGAGAAGCTGGTCACCCGCAAGAAGATCACTCAGGGCCCCGCCCTGCCCGGCAAGCTGGCCGACTGCACGTCGCAGGACCTCTCGCGCACCGAACTGTTCCTGGTCGAAGGCGATTCGGCCGGCGGCAGCGCGCGGCAGGCGCGCGACAAGGAGTTCCAGGCCATCCTTCCGCTGCGCGGCAAGATCCTCAACACGTGGGAGGTCGCATCGACCAGCGTGCTGGCCTCGCAGGAAGTGCATGACCTGGCGGTCGCCATCGGCTGCGACCCCGGCAAGGACGACATCGGCGGCCTTCGCTACGGCAAGGTCATCATCCTGGCCGACGCGGATTCGGACGGGCTGCACATCGCCACGCTGCTCTCGGCGCTGTTCCTGCGCCATTTCCCGTCGCTGGTCGCCGCCGGGCATGTGTTCGTGGCGATGCCACCGCTGTTCCGCGTCGACGTGGGCAAGCAGGTGTTCTATGCGCTGGACGAGGAGGAGAAGCGCATCCTCCTGGAGCGCATCGAGCGCGACAAGGCCGACAGGAAGAAGGGACTGAGCGGCGCGGTCAACGTCACCCGTTTCAAGGGCCTGGGCGAGATGAACGCGCCGCAGCTGCGCGAGTCCACGATCCACCCCGATACGCGCCGGCTTGTGCAGCTCACCGTCGACGACGGCGACGCCACCCGCGCGCTGATGGACATGCTGCTGGCCAAGAAGCGCGCGGGCGACCGCAAGCAGTGGCTGGAGCAGAAGGGCGACCTGGCGACGCTGGAGGTGTAGAGATGGCCACGCCGCCCGCGACGCCCGCTTCGACGCGCGCCTGGCCGCTGTGGCCGGTACCGGTGGTGGTGGCACTGCTGCCGTTCGTGGCCGCGCACCTGGCGTACGCGCTGTCGATCGATGCGGGATACGTGCCGGCGTGCATGCCATACCTCGAAGGCTGCACCTCGATCAGCCGCGCCGCGCGGTACGGGCTCGGCAACCACCTGTTCCGGTTGGTGATGCTGCCGTCGGCGCTGCTGCTGGCGCTGCACTGGCTGGCGATGCGCACGCTGCTGCGCGACATGACGGGCGCTGCGCATGCTGGCCGCAGCCTGCTGCTGCTCGCGCCGCTGGCGGGCATCGCGCTGGCAACGTACGTGGCGTTCCTCGGCACCGACGGCGAGGTCTACCGGTGGCTGCGGCAGTACGGCGCGCAGGGCTACTTCGCGTCGGTGTACATGGCGCAGCTGGTGTTCGTGCACCGCTACCGGCAGTGGCCGATGCACCGGACGGGCGTGGTGCGCGGCATGGCGGGCATCGGCGTGGCAATGCTCGCGCTCGGCATCGGCTACACCGCGGCGGCCAACTTCCTCCCCGATCCCGCAGCCAAGGACCGCTGGGAGAACCTGCTGGAGTGGCACATCGGCCTGCTGATGACCGCGTGGTACCTGCTGCAGGCGCGGGTGGTGCGTGATGCGCGGCTCGGGTTCTCCGTCCGAAAGTTGCCCTGACGTCGCCATCGGCGCGTTGCAGCGTGCCCGTAGCGCCGAGCTTGCTCGGCGACCGCGACACCGCCGCGCTCCACGAACGCACGACGGCTGCGCGGAGCAGGCTCGGCGCTACGGGGCGGTCATTGACGTAGCCCGGGTAAGCAGCGCACCCGGGGTTTTCGGCAAGCCGGGAGGCCTCGCGGCGTCGAGCGCGGATCCCGGGTGCGCTGCGCTTACCCGGGCTACGGACGCGCGCCCTAGTCGAGTGCCGCCTCGATCAGCGTGCGGATGACCGGCTGCAGGCGCGCCGCCCGGCCCGTGTCGTACGCGAACGTGTCCTCGTCCATGTAGGTGCGCTGCGCGATCTCCAGCTGCACCGCGTCGATGCCGTGCGCCGGGTCGGCGTAGTGGCGGGTGATGTAGCCGCCCTTGAAGCGGCCGTTGACGACGAAGTCGTACGCGCCCTGCGCCCGCAGCGCACGCTCGATGCGCGCCTGCGTCGCCGGCGCGCAGCTGGCGCCGTCGGCGGTGCCGATGTTGAGGTCGGGCAGGCGGCCGTCGAACAGGTACGGCAGGCCGTCGCAGCGGATTGAATGGCCTTCCCACAGCAGCACCCGGCCGTGCAGCGCGTGCAGCCGTTCGAGCTCGGCGCGCAGCGCCGCGTGGTACGGCCGCCAGTAGGTGTCCACGCGCGCGGCGACCTCGTCGCCCGAGGGCTCCTGGCCCGCGGCGTACACCGGCCCGCCGCGGAAGCGCACTGCCGGGCACAGGCCGGTGGTGTTCCGGCCGGGGTACAGCGACGTGTCGTCCGGCGGGCGGTTGAGGTCGACGACGTAGCGCGAGAAACGCGGCACCAGCACCGACGCACCCAGGTCGCGCGCGAACGCATACAGGCGCGCGACGTGCCAGTCGGTGTCCGGCGCGCGCCGCGCTTCGGGCGTCATGCGCGCGGCCAGTCCGGGCGGGATCTCGCTGCCGTCGTGCGGCAGGCTGACCAGCAGCGGCGCGGTCCCCGGGTGCAACGCGCACGGCGGGGGATGTCCGCCAGCAATCGAACGGCCCACGGCGCTCACCGCAGCCGTTCGACGCGATACGGCGACGGATCGATCGCAGGCACACGCCCCGTCATCAGGTCGGCGAGCAGGTGGCCCGTGCCCGCGCTCATGCTCACGCCCATCATCCCGTGCCCGGTCGCCAGCCACACCGGCGAACCTGGTGCCAAGGCTCCGATGATCGGCGCGTCGTCCAGCGACATCGGCCGCCAGCCCATCCAGGGCTCGCCCGCGGGCAGGCCGTCGGGGAGCACCAGGTACTCGCGCGCGGCGCGCTCCAGGGCCGCGAGCCGGCGCGCGTTGAGCGAGGCGTCGAAGCCGGCGAACTCCATCGTGCTGCCGAGCCGGAAGCCGCTGCCCCAGCGCGTCACGCACACCTGCCGGTCCTTGAGCACGATCGGGCGCGCCGGTGCGCCGGCGACGGGCGGATAGGTGATCGAGTAGCCCTTGCCCGGCTGCATCGCGCGCGCCAGCGCGGGGATGCCGACCATCCGTGCCAGCCGGGCACTCCATGCGCCCGTGGCGATGACCACCTCGCGCGCGGCCAGCGTGCCGGCGGCGCTCTGCAGTTCGACGCCACCGGCCACGGTGCGCACCGCGGTGACCTCGCGGTGTTCGTCGATGCGCGCGCCCGCACGGCGCGCGACATCGGCGAGCCCGTGCGCGTAGCGGTCGGGACGCAGCACCGCGTCGCCGTCGAACCGCACCACGCCGGCTACCCCGGGTCGCAGTGCGGGCTCCTGGCGTTCGTACGCGCCACCATCGATGACCTGTGCGTCCACGCCCAGCGCATGCAGCGGCGCCAGCGCGCCGGCCATCGCCTCGAAGGCGCGGCGGTCGCGGTAGACGTAGTCGAGACCGGACGCCTCGAATTCGCAGTCGATGCGATGGCGCCCCACCCAGTGCTCGATGCGCGCGCGCGAGTCGTTGAGCAGCGCCGACTTGGCGCGCATGCTGGCCTCGAAATCGCGCGCGTTGCAGCGCCCGGCGTAGCCCAGCAGCCAGCGCCACAGGTTCCAGTCCAGGCGCGGATGCACGTACAGCGGCGCGTCGGGCGTGGCCATCCAGCGCGCCGCGCGCAGCACCATGCCGGGTGCGGCCAGCGGTGCGGCATGGCTGGGCGTGATCGTCCCGCAGTTGCCGTGCGAACTGCCGCCGGCGACGCGTCCGGCGTCGAGCACGCGCACGCCGCGGCCAGCCTCCAGCAGCGCCACCGCGCAGGCCAGCCCGATCACGCCGGCGCCGACCACCACCACGTCCTCGCGTGCCATCGCGCCGTCAGGCGGGCCGCAGGCGCAGCGCGGGCAGGCGGCCGTAGGTCAGGCCGCGCCACGCCCACTCGGCCGGGCCGAACGCATGCCGCCGCAGCCACCACGTGCTCCACGCCACCTGCAGCAGCCACAGCGCCACCACGAACACCGGCTGCCAGGCGCGCGGGAGCGCCTCGTACCAGCCCAGCCCGTAGCCGTAGAAGACCAGCGTGCAGATGACCGACTGCAGCAGGTAGTTGGTCAGCGCCATCCGGCCGGCCGGTGCGACGCGCAGCAGCGCCGGCCGCAGCGACGGCGCCGACAGCCCGCGCAGGATCCACGCGAGGTAGCCCAGCGCCATCAGCAGGGCGCCGCCCATCGACAGCAGGGTGGCGATGCCCATGGTCATGTCGATGCGCGCGATGTCGAGCGTGGGCATCAGCACGAACGCCGTGACCACCATCGCCAGGCCCACCGGCAGCGCGACGAGGCGCAGGCGCGCGAAGGTGCGCGCGTGGGCGGCCGGATCGGCGATCGCACCGCTGCGCACGAACCACGAGCCGAGCACGAACAGGCCGAGGATCATCGGGCCGTAGATCATCAGGTAGGTCAGCATGGTGGCGGCGTCGCGCAGCCGCTGCACCGTGGCTTGCGCGTAGCTGCCCGCGCCGTATGCCTCGCGCTGCATCTGCGTCTGCTGCTCCCAAAGCGTGCCGGCCGGCGCCATTGCCTCGGCCATCGCGCGCGCGCCCTCGGGTGACATCTGCGCCAGCGAACCCACCGCGCCCAGCGCAAGCGTGAGCAGGGACGGCAGCAGGTAGATCGCCACGCCCAGCCACGGCAGGTGCCGCACCGGCACGCGCGTGAACACCGCCAGCATCAGCAGCGCGACCACCGCGTAGCTGGTGAGGATGTCGCCCGACCACACCAGCAGCATATGCGCCAGGCCGATCACGAGCAGCGCCAGCGTGCGCCGCACGTACACGCGGGTGAACGCATCCCCCGCGCGCTGGAGCATCACCGCGAAGCCCATGCCGAACAGCAGCGAGAACAGCGCGTAGAACTTGCCCTGCACGAGGATCAGGATGAGCGCGTCGACCACCCGGTCGGCGCCTCGCAGCGACGGGTCGAGCCCTTCCAGCGCGATGTTCATCGGCCCGACGAAGGCCTCCATGTTCATCAGCAGGATGCCAAGCAGGGCGATGCCGCGCACGACGTCGAGGGCGACGAGCCGCTCGCGCACGGGCACCGGCTCTGGCATGGGGATCGGCGTGCTCATCGCGCATGTCCTCGGTCAGTGCGCGCGAGCGTGGCCGGCCTGCGGTGCCCGCGCAAGGGCAACCGGTCACCTGCCGTGCGGCACGTGCGGGCCGGAACGCGAACGGCCCGCGCGAGGCGGGCCGTGGCGCGACGCGGGCGATGTCGAGGTCCGCGCCACCCGCGCGCGGGAGGCGGGCCGGGCCGCACGCGCCCTCAGTGGTGGTGGCCGCCCTCGCCGTGCACGTGGCCGTGCTCGAGTTCCTCCGGACTCGCCTCGCGCACCTCCACGACCTCGATGTCGAACGCCAGGTCCTTGCCGGCCATCGGGTGGTTCAGGTCGACGTCCACCACGCTCATGCCGACCTTCTCGATGGTCACCGCGCGCGGGCCGAAGTTGGTGTTGAGCACGACCTGCATGCCGGGCTGCAGCTTCTGGCCCTCGAAATGCTTCTTCGGCACGCGCTGGGTCAGGCCGTCGCGGCGTTCGCCGTAGGCATCGGCCGCCGGCACGGAGACGTGGAAGCTCTCGCCCGCTTCGCGGCCATCGAGCGCCTTCTCCAGGCCCGGGATGATGTTGCCGTGGCCGACCAGGATGGCCAGCGGCTGGCCGCCCTCCCTGCTGCTCTCGACCTGCTCGCCGCCCTCGGACACGGTGTAGTGGAAGCGGACGACGCGGTCTTTCTCGATCTTCATGGAGGCGCTCTCGCGGCCCGCGCGCGCGGGCCTGTGCTGGACGGATGGGGAACGACGCGCTTGTCCGCGCCGCGGGCAGGCGGCACAGTGCCGCCCGATGAAGGCCGCGCATTATCCCGGCACCCCTGCACCCGCGCCAGCCGCGCGGGCCGTGGTGCTGGCGGGGCTGCTGGCGGCCACGGTCGCTGGATGCGGTGGCGGAACGGCGGTCAGGCCCGGCGGCGGCGCGGTGTCGATGCGTGCGCAATGGCCTGCGGTCGAGCCTGCCGACCCGGTCCGTGCCAACGGCGTGCTGATGCGCGCGATCGGCCTGGTCGGCACGCCCTACCGCTATGGCGGCAATACGCCCGAGGGCGGCTTCGACTGCAGCGGGCTGGTCAACTACGTGTTCCGGGACATGGCCGACCTGCGCCTGCCGCGGAGTTCGCGCGAGCTGGCGGCGTTCCAGGGCCCGCTGATCGCACCGGCACGGCTGGCACCCGCGGACCTGGTGTTCTTCGGCACCGGCGGCGCGGTGACCCACGTGGGCATCTACGTTGGCGAGGGCCGCTTCGTCCACGCTCCCAGCACCGGCGGCACCGTCCGCCTCGACCGGCTCGACGGGCCCTACTGGGCGCGGGCGTACAGCGGCGCGAAACGCGTGCTGCGCTAGGGATCGGCCAAAACGCGACCCTCGTCACACCCCGTTTAACGGGATCCGAACGTTTTTTGAACCAAACGGTCCGGTTTGGTGGGCATGATCGTCCCGTGACGACTTCGTGATGCCCTCGTGACGACAAGTTCCAGCCGCCACGGCCGCCCTGCAGCCGCCCTCGCATCCCGCACCGCGCGGGTTGTTTCCTCCCTATCCCTCGCCGCCCTCATGGCGCTGGCCGCCGCCCCGGCGCTGGCCCAGGACGCCGCTGCGACGATGCGCGACGACACCGCCGAGCTGCCCGGCGCCGGCGCGGTGGTGCGCCAGTCGATGACGCTGTCCGACCGCGCGCTGGCGATCGCCACCGACTTCAACCGCCTCAACCCCGCCAACGCGCTCATCGCCTCGGCGGCCGCCAAGCCGGCGCAGGGCGAGGGCCGCATCAAATCCGTGCTCAACCGCGCGATGGCGCTGCTCGGCACGCCCTACCGCTGGGGTGGCACCTCGCCGGAGAGCGGCTTCGACTGCTCCGGGCTGGTGGGCTACGTGTTCCGCAACGCGCTCGGCATCGAGCTGCCGCGCGTTTCGCGCGAGATGGCAAAGAGCGGCGAATTGGTGCCGCGCGCCGAGCTTTCGCAGGGCGATCTGGTGTTCTTCGGCAAGTCCGGCCGCGTCGACCACGTCGGCATCTACGTCGGCGAGGGCCAGTTCCTGCACGCCCCGCGCACCGGCCGCGACGTGACCGTGTCGAACATGGACACCGGCTACTGGTCCCGCAAGTTCATGAGCGCACGCCGCGTGGCCGCCGGCACCTGATTCCCGCCACCGCGTCGCCTGCAAGAAAGGCCGCCTCCGGGCGGCCTTTCTGCGTTTCCGACCCCGCTCGATCGACCGCGCGCCTGCAACGACCGAGAAGGCCCGTCGCCCCTGCGACCGCAGGGGCCCGGTGACTTCTGCGCGGGATTCGTGGTTTCCGGCGACGTCGATGCGCCAAAGGCGCTGGGCCCCTGCGTTCGCAGGGGCCACGTGCTCAGAGCGCAGCCGGCGTGGCCAGGCGGGTGACCACGTCCTCGATGCCGCGGCCAAGCTCCATCACCTGCTGTGCGTAGTCGGCGAGGCGGCGGTCGTCGTCGGTGGCCGGCACCCAGGCCGGCACCGGGGTTGGCTTGCCTTCCACCGCATCCAGCGCGACGAACGCGATCACGCAATGCGTGCACAGCCGCGCCTGCGGTTCGCGACCGTCCAGCCCGGGGTCGCGCGCGGTGACGTCGATGCCGAACTGCATCGACGAGGTGCCGGTGCGCAGCAGCGTGGCGCGCACCTCGACCAGATCGCCGATGCGCACCGGCGCGACGAAACGGATCCCGCCGACCGCGACGGTCACGCTGTACGCGCCGCTCCAGCCGACGGCCGCCGCATAGCCGGCTTGGTCGATCCAGCGCATCACCGCGCCGCCGTGGACCTTGCCGCCGTAGTTGACGTCACCCGGCTCGGCCAGGAAGCGCAGGGTGAGCTGGCGCTGCCGGCCGCTCATGGCGTGGGGCTCGATTGCATGGCGACCTTCGGTGAAGCGACGGAAGGCAGCATCGTGGCATTGCCGTGGCGGCGGCGTCGCGGCGATGCTCGCGGCGCGGCGCCCGGCCGCGCGACACGGGGATGGCGATGCTGCGGACGATCCTGGCGCTGGTCGCGGGCGTGGTCACCGCGATGCTCACCATCATGGTGTGCGAATACGTGTCGCACGCGCTGCACCCGTTGCCGGCCGGCGTGTCGTCGTCGGACATGCAGGCCATGGCCGCGTACGCCGCCAGTGCGCCGCCCGCGGCGTTGGGGCTGGTGCTGTTCGGCTGGACGCTGGGCGCGTTCGACGGCGCGCTGGTGGCCGCGCTGGTCGCGCCGGCGCGTGCGCGCCTGCTAGCGATGGTGGTGGGGGCAGTGGTGGTGCTGGGGGTGGTCGCCAACGCGATGATGCTGCCGCAACCGCCCTGGATGACCGCGCCCGGCGTCCTGCTGCCGCTCGCGGCGGCACATGCGGCGTGGTTGCTTGCCCGGCAGCTGCGACCGCGCCGGAGCGCTGGCGCCTGATCCTCCCGGCGCGGCCCGTCGCGCTCCGCGCATCCGTGGACCCGGCGGTGTCGCGACGCTGAATCCGTGTGTCAAGAGCTCTTGACACGTCAAACATTCTTGACAGACGATCGGCCCATGGAGAACCGGGTCAGGCATCACCGTGAACGCGCGGGCTGGAGCCAGGGCGAACTGGCCCGTCGGCTGGGCGTCTCGCGGCAGACGGTCAATGCGGTGGAAACCGACAAGTACGACCCCAGCCTCCCGCTCGCGCTGCGCATGGCGACGTTGTTCGCGGTGCCGGTCGAGTCCCTGTTCATCGACCCATGGGAGCCGCCACAATGAATACCGACCCCTGCACCCCGCCCCGCAAGTCCCGCAAGGTGATCCTCCAGTTCGTCGCCGGCCTGGTGTCGGGCGCGGTCGTCTCACTGGGCGCGCTCACCCTGCTGGGCGACGGGCACTTCGATGCCGATGACCCCTCGCGGGTGATCGCGCTGCTGACGGGCCTCGTGCTCGCGCTGATCGCCACGCTCGTCGCCTTCGGCATCGCCGCCCCCCGCCAGGGCGCGATGCTGCTCAACGTCGAGGACGCCGAGGAACTCGTCGAAGAGCGCAAGCCACTGGCCCAGGGCGCGCTGGTCATGTTCAGTGCCGCCGTCGGGCTGCTCGCCCTCGCCCTCGCCGCGGTCGGCGGCAGCGCCGGCCTGCTGCCGCCCGGCGTCGCCCTGGCGATCGCCGCGGCGAGCTTCGTGGCCACCGGGGTGCTCGGACACGTCAGCCGGGGCGCAACCGACGAACTCATGCGCGAACTGAGCGCGGAGGCGGCGTGCGTCACCCTCTATGCGGTGCTGGCCGTCGCCGCGGCGTGGGGCAGCCTCGCCCACCTGGGCTACGTGCCCTGGATCACCCCGCTCGGCCTGCTCGCGGGGCTGGTCGGGCTGCAGTTGCTGGCGACCTTCTACGTGGTCGGACGGCGCGGGATGCTGGCCTCGCGCTAGCGCAGCCTTGCCCTGGCGGGCCGGTCAGGACCGTCCCGCCGCGTCCGGTGCATCGGAGGCAGTTTCCGCCAGCCCGATGTCCCGCGACGCCGCGTCGTACACCGACTGGTCCAGCAGCCCGGTCTCGCGCGCGACCAGCACCGGCACCAGCATCTGCCCGGTGACGTTGGTCATCGTGCGCATCATGTCGAGCACGCGGTCGATGGCGACGAGATAGCCGATGCCCTCCAGCGGCAACCCCGCCGCATGCAGCACCAGCGTGACCATCACGATGGCGGTGCCGGGCACGCCCGCGGTCCCGAAGCTGCCCAGCACGCTGGCGACCAGGATGATGAGGTACTGCGTCGGTTCGAGCTGCAGGCCGAAGTACTGGGCGACGAAGATCGCGGTCAGAGCGGGATAGATCGCGCCGCAGCCGTCCATCTTGATCGACGCCCCCAGCGGCACCGCGAACGCGGCGTAGTCCTTGTCCACGCCGAGGTTGTGGGTGACCGCGCGGATGGCCACCGGCATCGAAGCGAAGCTCGAGCTCGACACGAACGCGACCTGCATGCCCGGCGCGGCGCCGCGGAAGAACTTCAGCGGGTTGAGCCCGTGTGCGACCAGCAGGCCGCCGTAGACCACCACGATGTGCAATGCGCAGGCCAGGTACAGGGCGAGCACGAAGGTGCCCAGCGGCAGCAGTCGGTCGAAGCCGTACGTGCCGACCAGCGCGGCGATCAGGCCGAAGGTGCCGATCGGCGTGAGCTCGAGCACGAAGCGGGTGACCTGCACCATCGTGTCGCTGGCCTCGCGCACCAGCGTGCGCAGGTGCGACGCGCGTTCGCCCAGCTTCACCAGCGCGAATCCGACCAGTCCGGCGAAGAAGATCACCTGCAGGATGGTGCCGGTGGCGACCAGCCGCGTGGTGCCCTCGGCGTCCTTGGCCGGCATCGCCCCGCCCAGCGCCTGGAACGGGTTGGACGGCACGATGTCCAGCAGCACCTTCGACAGCGATGGCACCTCGCGGATCGCGTAGTCGGCGTCCATCGCGAGCCCCGCGAGGCCAAGCCCGGGCTGCAGGATCCAGCCAACGCCCAAGCCCACGAGCACCGCGAGCGCGGCGGTAACGGCGAACCACCCGAACGTGCGTCCGCCGAGCGCGGCGATCGACTTCTGCCCGTGCAGCGAGGCCACCGCGTTCATCACCGCGAAGAACACCAGCGGGATGGCGATCATCTTGATGAGGTTGACGTACAGCGTGCCCAGCGGCCCGAACCACGCCTGCGCCTGCGGCCCCAGCGCCCAGCCGGCCAGCGCGCCGAGCACGAAGCCCGCCACGACCCGTTGCCAGAACGGGATCCGGAACCACGCCGCAGCCGCCGCCTTCATCGCATCCCCGACCTGCGCCGCGACCCGCGACGCTGCCGCCGCACCCTACCCCACCGCGCGCGCCACCCGCGACGCCGGCACTGCAACGCAGCGCGCGCACGCGGGAAACGCTCATCGCGATCCACCCACCGCGGCCGGGGTCGCGGCGCGTTCCCCGCGATCCATCCATCGCGATCAACCATCGCGATCAACCATCGCGATCAACCATCGCGATAATCGACGCCTCCCCCGCACCGTCCGACGCCCATGCCCCGCTTCCGCGCCCTCGCCTGCCTTCCCGCGCTGATGGTGGCCGGGTGCGTCTCCACGCCCCCGGCACCGCCCGCGCGCACCGCCGCCCCGCTGAAGGTCGACGTGCCGGCGATCGCGCGCCCCGCCGGCGAAACCGTGGCGTGGTGGTATCGCGACGGCGCGGCGCAGGCCGCAGCGCGTGGCGCGATGGACGGACGCGCGCGCAACGTGATCGTGTTCGTCGGCGACGGCATGAGCCTGACGACGGTGGCCGCCGCGCGCATCCTCGCCGGCCAGCGCGCGGGCGGGCCCGGCGAGGAGCACCGGCTCGCGTGGGAACGCTTCGACGCCACCGCGCTGTCGAAGACCTACAACACCAACGCGCAGACGCCCGATTCGGCCGGCACCATGACCGCCATTGCATCCGGCTACAAGACGCGCGCCGGCGTGCTGGGCGTGGGCCCGCAGGTGCGGCGCGGTGACTGCGACGCCGCCCTGCGCGACCCGCGCCGCGCCACCCTGTGGCAGCTGGCGGCGGCGGAAGGGCTGGCCACGGGCCTGGTCACCACCACGCGCATCACGCATGCCACGCCTGCCGCGACCTTCGCGCACCTGCCCGAGCGCAACTGGGAACACGACGGGCAGTTGACGCCCGAGGCCCGCGCCGCAGGCTGCGTGGACCTCGCGCGCCAGCTCGTGGAGTCCGGGCCCCTGCCGCAGGTGGTGCTGGGCGGCGGCCGCGCGATGTTCATGCCCGCGACGCAGCAGGACCCCGAGCACCGCGCGCGCAGCGGACAGCGGCAGGACGGGCGCGACCTCGTCGCCGCGTGGCGCGCGCGCAGTCCGGGCGGCACCTACGCATGGAACGCCGCGCAACTGGCCGCCGCGCCGGTCGACGGGCCGCTGCTCGGACTGTTCGAGCCTTCGCACATGCTCTACGAGCACGACCGCGCGGGCGACGTGGCCGGCGAGCCGAGCCTGGCCGAGATGACCCGCGCGGCCATCGCCCGGCTCTCGCGCGATTCCGATGGTTATGTGCTGCTGGTGGAGGCCGGCCGCATCGACCATGCGCACCACCAGGGCAACGCGCACCGCGCGCTGGTGGACACGCTGGCGCTGTCGGACGCGGTCGAGGCGGCGATGGCGATGGCCGGCGACGACACCCTGGTGCTGGTCACCGCCGACCATTCGCACACCCTGACCTTCGCCGGTTACCCCGCGCGCGGCAATCCGATCCTCGGCAAGGTGCGCGGCGGCAGCGGCGAGGACATCGCGTCGGCCACGCTCGCCCGCGATGCGCTCGGCCTGCCGTACACCACGCTGGGCTATGCGAACGGCCCGGGCTACACCGGCGCGTCGGCGCAGCAGCCCGGGGGCGTCAAGCGCTTCGAGCACGCCGGCGCGGGATTCCGCGCGGCACGGCTGGGCCGGCCCGACCTCACCGACGTGGACACCACGCACCCGGACTTCATGCAGGAAGCGACCGTGCCGCTGTCCAACGAGACGCACGGCGGCGAGGACGTCGGCGTGTGGGCGACCGGCCCCGGCAGCGCGGCGGTGCGTGGCTCGATCGAGCAGAACGCCATCCACCATCTCATCCTGCAGGCGATGCCGACCCTGCGCGCGGCGATGTGCCGGCGCGGGCTGTGCGATGCCAATGGCGTGCCCGTCGAACCCGCGCTGCTGCCGGCGCGATAACCCGCGCGCGCGCACGTCAGCCGCGCAGGCGCGCCGTCGCCCCTGCGCACGCAGGGGCCCAGCGCCTCCTTGCCTACGTCATCCGCGGATGACGGCGTGCGCGCACTGCCAAGATAGAGGCGCGCCTGCGCGCCTGCGCGTTACGCCAGCCAGTGCCGCACCGGTCGCGTCACGGGGATGCCGCCCCGACGCGCGAGTCCGGTGCCAGACGTCAGAACGGCTTGGCGATCACCAGGAACACGATGCCCACCAGCGCCAGCACCGGCAGTTCGTTGAACAGCCTGAGCACGCCCGACGACGGCAGCCAGCGCCCCGATTCCACGCCCTTGAGCCAGCGCCCGCAGGCGATGAAGTGCGCCAGCACCAGCGCGACCAGCAGCAGCTTGGCGTGCATCCACCCACCGGCGACCACGTCGGGCATGCCGTCGATCACGCGGTGCCCGAACCACAACAGCAGGCCCAGGACGACCGCCAGTCCCATCATCGCGTGGCCGAAGCGGTACAGCCGGCGGCCCATCAGCAGCAGGCGCTCACGCACCGCCGGCACGTCGCCGGCCTCGACGATGTTGACGAGGATGCGCGGCAGGTAGAACACCGCGGCCATCCACGCGACCACGAAGACGACGTGCAGGGTCTTGATCCAGAAATAGGTCATGGCGGGGCGGATCCGGAGGCGTTGCGGCAAGGATGACAGGCCGCGCGTGCAGGCGGACATCGCCGGCGGTGACGACACGCGGGGATGGTGTGCGTCATGGAGCGGGGTTGGTGTCGCCTCATGGCGCGAGGCGCGTGCGCAGTGCGCATCACGACGTGCGGGCGTGCGGTCGCAACGCACGCGGCCCCTTACCGCATCACGCACAGGTGTCCGCCGTGCCTCGGGCTGCGCACACAGCGCCCGGGCAACGACCCGATCGCGCGGGATGCTTGAGTCCGTCGCCCCTGCGCACGCAGGGGCCCAGTGACTTTCGCGCCTGTGCCCTTGGCTCGCCATCCCCGAATGCTTTCGTCGGGGATCCATGGACGTTGCTCTTGGTGGCCTTGCCCACGACGGAAGCAAGGGTCATTGGATCCCCGCATTCGCGGGGATGACGAGCAATGGCGAATGCAACGTGCAGGGATTCGCGCGCGAGGATGTGCGAGGCAACCGCCACATCCATGGATCCCCGCCTGCGCGGGGATGACGAGCAGAGACAACAGCACGGTATGGATTCCCGCTTGTGCCGGGATGACCAGCAGAGGCGACAGCACGTCCATCGATCCCCGCCTGGCGTCCCACGTCGCGGCGCCGCACGTGCGCGGGGACTGATCAGCGAAGGCGCTGGGCCCCAGCGTGCGCTGGGGCGACGGGCTTGGGGATCGACCCGCGCACAGTCGATGACGGGGAGTGGAGGAAACGAGCACAGCCGGCGGCGAGGCCCCGGCACCTGCGGGTAAAGGAGTGCAACCTACGTCGATGCCGGAGGCCACGCGGCCTCAGACGTCCGCCTGCGTCCCCTCGCGCCCCTTCTCGCGCTGCTCGCCTTCGGGCGGGTTCTCGACGCTCTCGTGCGACCTGTCCTTGGGCGTGTCGCCCTGCTTGTACAGCTCGTGCGCGCGGGTCTGCGAGGGCTCGTTGCCGGCATCCACCTGCGGTGGCTTCCTGCCGGGCTGCGGCTGCACCGCGGCGTCGCCCTTGGCGTCGATGCCCCGGTTGGCCTTGTCGTCGGCGACGGTCTTGTCGTGGGCGATGTTGCGCTCGTCGGTCATGGTCGTGCTCCGTGGCAGTGGCGCCGAACGTAGGCAGCGGCACGCGCGCGGTGCGTGAACGCGGCCGCTAGCATCGGCGGATGGACGCATCGACCAAGGCGTACGACGCCAACTACTTCGACCGCTGGTACCGCGACGGGCGCCCCGCCGGCATCGGCGGCGCGGCGCGCCTGGCGCGCAAGGTCGCGCTGGCGGTGGCATGCGCCGAGTACCACCTCGAACGGCCGCTGCGCAGCGTGCTGGACATCGGCTGCGGCGAAGGGGCCTGGCGCGCGCCGTTGCGTCGCCTGCGGCCGCGCGTGGCGTACCTGGGATTCGATTCCAGCCCGTGGGCCATCGCGCGACACGGTGCGCGGCGCAACCTGCGGCTGGCGCGGTTCGGCGATTTCGCGCAGCTGCGGCCCTGCGCACCGGCCGACCTCGTGGTCTGCAGCGACGTCCTGCATTACCTCGACGCGCGCGAACTGGACGCGGGCCTGCCGGGACTGGCCGCGCTGTGCGGCGGCGTCGCGTTCCTGGAAGCGTTCACGCGCGAGGACGAGGTGGAGGGCGACGTCCACGGCTTCGTCCGCCGGCCCGCGCGCTTCTACCGCACGCGCCTGGCCGCGCTCGGCCTGCTGCCACTGGGCTCGCACCTCTACCTGGCACCCTCCCTGCAGGCAGGGCTGGCCGCGCTCGAACGCCCGAGCGCCTGAACCCGCTCACTCTCCCGCCCCGCCGCGCCGCTATGCTGCGCCGCATCACGGCCACGGACCCGGCCCGCCCACCGCCGGAACCCGCACATGCTGCTGTACCAACTGCACGAATTCAGCCGCGCCTGGATGGCGCCCATGACCTACTGGGCCGACGCCGGCGCCAAGATGTTCGCCGCGCCGGGCAGCTGGCTCTCGGGGGTCCCCGGGGCCAACCGCATCGCCGCCGGGTACGAGCTGGTGTACCGGATCGGCAAGGACTACGAGAAGCCGCGCTTCGAGATCCACTCGATCGAGAAGGACGGCATGCAGTACCCGGTCGTCGAGCGCGTCGTCGTCGACAAGCCGTTCTGCCGCCTGCTGCGCTTCAAGCGCTTCGCCGACCAGCCCGGCCACCTGCAGGAGTTCCGCGACGACCCGCCGGTGCTGGTCGTCGCCCCGCTCTCCGGCCACCACGCCACCCTGCTGCGCGACACCGTGCGCACGCTGCTGCGCGACCACAAGGTCTACATCACCGACTGGGTCGACGCGCGCATGGTCCCGCTGGCCGACGGCACGTTCCACCTCGACGACTACGTCGGCTACATCGAGGAGTTCATCCGCGCGATCGGCGCGAAGGACCTGCACGTCATCAGCGTGTGCCAGCCGACGGTGCCGGTGCTGGCCGCGGTGTCGCTGATGGCCGCGCGCGGCGAGCCTGTGCCGCGCACGCTGACGATGATGGGCGGGCCGATCGACACGCGGCAGAACCCCACCAGCGTGAACGATCTCGCGCGGCAGCGGCCGCTGTGGTGGTTCGAGTCCAACCTGATCCACGCCGTCCCGGCCAACTACCCGGGCGCCGGCCGCCGGGTCTACCCCGGGTTCCTGCAGCACATGGGCTTCCTTGCGATGAACCCCGAGCGGCACTTCATGTCGCACTGGGACTTCTACCAGGACCTGGTCAAGGGCGACCTCGAGGACGCGGCGGGCCACCGGCGTTTCTACGATGAGTACAACGCCGTGCTCGACATGCCGGCCGAGTACTACCTGGAGACCGTCGACATCGTGTTCCAGCGCCACCTGCTGCCCAAGGGCGAGTGGATGGTGCGCGGCGAGCGCGTGGACCCGGCCGCGATCACCGACACGGCGATCCTCACCGTGGAAGGCGAGCTCGACGACATCTCCGGCCAGGGCCAGACGCGCGCGGCGCATGCGCTGTGCACGGGCGTGGACGCGGCCGACCGCCACCACATGACGGTCGAGGGCGCCGGGCACTACGGCATCTTCAGCGGCCGCCGCTGGCGCACGCAGGTGTATCCGAAGCTGCGCGACTTCATCGCCGACCACCGGGCGCCCCGTCAAGGTTTGTGAGCGCAGGTTCAGGCTGGGCCATGGCCGCCGGATAGCCTGAAAGCCGTTCTGGCCTCGCATTTGTGTCGCATGTCCGCAGCAGTTCCGGGAAGCCTCGAACGTCGACTGCTGTCGGCTTCGCGCGTCGCCGCGGTCGCCGACGACTTCGAGGCCGACCTCGCACGCGTTGCCCCGGCCTGCGCGCCCCGCCTGCTGTGGTGGGTGGACGGCCTGCGCGACCTGTGCAGCCGCAAGGGCCTCGTGGGCAGCGTGGAACGCGAGGTAGTGCAGCAGGCACTGGTCGGCGGCACCGGCGGCAACGTGATGATGGCCTCCAGCGCCCACGTGCCGTCCGGCGCCGTGCTGCAACTGGCTGCCCCTGCGACCGCCGCGCTGCAGTCGCGCGTGGAGGCGCTGCAGCCGTTCCTCGACAACCTGCTCGAGCGCTCGCTGCTGCGCCTGTCGGTCGAACGGCTGGTGCGCGCCGAGAAGCTGCAGCGCGCGCTGTTCGAGATCGCCGACCTTGCCGGCGCTGACCTCGACTTGCAGTCGATCCTCGCCGGCCTGCACCGCATCGTCGGCCGGCTGATGTATGCCGAGAACTTCTTCATCGCGCTGCACGATGCGCGCGACGACACCGTGCGCTTCATCTACTTCGCCGACACCCACGGCAGCGCGTGGAACACGCCGTCGCTGGTGGACCGCATGGACGAGATCCAGCACAGCCTCACCTGGCACCTGATCCGCGACGGGCGCGCGCTGCGCGGCACCACCGAGCAGCTGCAGCGGCAGGTGACCGGGCCGCTGTCGATCATCGGCCCGCCCGCGGCCGACTGGCTGGGCGTGCCGATGGTCCTCAACGACCAGGTCCGCGGCGCGATGGTCGTGCAGCACTACGACCAGCCCGACCAGTACACCGCCGAGGACCAGACGCTGCTCGCCTACATGGGCGGTCAGGTGCTGGTGGCCCTCGAGCGCGTGCAGGCGCGCGCGGAGCTCGCCGCGCGCAGTGCCGAACTGGCCCACGAGGTGGAGGTGCGGCAGGAAGCCGAGCGCCGGCTGCGCCACGAAATCCTCCACGATCCGCTCACCCGCCTGCCCAACCGCGCCTACCTGCGCGACCAGCTGCGTCGCGCGCTGCGCCGCCAGCTGCGCGATTCCGACGGCTGCGTGGCGGTGCTGTACGTTGACCTCGACGGCTTCAAGCAGGTCAACGACAGCGAGGGCCACCTCGTGGGCGACGCGCTGCTGCGCGAGGTCGCGCAGCGCTTCACGGCGGCCGCGCGCGCCGGCGAGCTGGTCGCGCGCATCGGCGGGGACGAGTTCGCGGTGCTGATGGAGTGCCGCCACGACGGCGACGCACCGGTGCGGCTCGCGCACCGGCTGGTGGCCGCGCTCGGCGAGCCCATCCATGTCGAGGGATGCACGGTCGCGGTGGGCGCCAGCGTCGGCATCGCGCGCGGCAACGGGCGCGCGTACGCGCCCGACGACCTGCTGCGCGAGGCCGACCAGGCCATGTACGTGGCGAAGTCGGCCGGCGGCGGGCGCGTGGAGGTCGCCGAAGACTGGCTCGCGTCCACGCGTCGCGAGGGCGTGCGCGAGGCCGCGCCGCTCGCCTGACCCGGCGCCCCGCGCGGCACAATCGCGCACCGGGCCCGCGGGCCTTCTCGACGGGAATGCTTCCATGCGAGCACGACTCTTCGCCGTTGCATGCGCCTGCGTGCTTGCAACCGCTGCCTGCGCCCAGCACCCGCGCAAGCCAGCCGCCGCGCTGACCATGCAGCAGGTGCTCGACGCCAGCGCGCCCGGCGACTGGCGCGCGCTCGATCCCGAAAACACGCTGGTCATGCAGCTGCCCGCCGGGCGCGTGGTGATCGAACTGGCGCCGGCCTTCGCGCCGGCACACGTCCGCAACATCCGCGCGCTGGCGCGCAACGGCTACTTCGCCGGCCTGTCGATCAACCGCTCGCACGACAACTTCGTGGTGCAGTGGGGCGATCCGGAAGAAGACGCGGCGCGGCGCAAGGCACTGGGCGAGGGTGCGCTGGCCAAGCTGCCCGCGGAGTTCGACCGGCCCGCCGAGGGCCTCGCGTTCCACCGCCTGCCCGACGTCGACGGCTGGGCCGCGCAGGTCGGTTTCAGCGACGGATTTCCCGTCGCGCGCGAGGGCGGTCGCGCGTGGCTGGCGCATTGCTACGGCGTCGTCGGCGCCGGTCGCGAGACCGCCGCCGATTCGAGCACCGGCGCCGAGCTCTACGTGGTGACCGGGCAGTCCCCGCGCCAGCTCGACCGCAACATCACCACCGTCGGCCGCGTTCTGCAGGGCATCGAACTGCTTTCGGCGCTGCCGCGCGGCACTGGGCCGCTGGGCTTCTACACCGACGCCGCGCAGCGCGTGCCGATCGCCTCGCTGCGCCTGTCCGCCGACCTGCCGCCCGCCGAGCGCCCGGCGCTGGAGGTGCTGCGCACCGACACGCCCACGTTCGATGCGCTGGTCGAGGCGCGCCGCAACCGGCGCGACGATTTCTACAAGCGCCCGGCCGGGCACATCGACCTGTGCAACGTGCCGGTTCCCGTGCGCGCCCGGAAGACGGACTGATCTCGCGGAGCGCACATCCAGCGTCGCCCCTGCGCACGCAGGGGCCCAGTGACTTGCATCCGAACGGTGTGCGTGAGTGCCCCAGCGTCGTGATGTCGCTCGACTGTCGCCACTGCATGCGCAACGGGCGAACATCCCGCGACTCATGGCATCGGAAGACAGAGGCGCTGGGCCCCTGCGTGCGCAGGGGCGACGGCATGGTGGGTGCCCGCGCGACCTCGCTGCAAGCGCGGCCGCCGCGGCGCGCCCTCACGCAGGCTTACCTCCGCGCTGCCTAACGTCGCCACGACCTTCGACGAGACAGCTCCCATGCCAATGCTCCGCATGCGCATCACCGGCCCCGACGACCACGCGCGGGCGATCTCCAACCTGCTGCTGGGCATCGATGGCGTCGAGCATGTCGAGGAAGTGGCCGACCTGATGCCGCGCCTCGACGATGCCGACTCGAGCTCGGCCGGGCTGCCCGGCGACCAGGGGCCGGCGGTCACCGAGTTCGAGATCGAGACCCCCAACAGCGCCACCGACCAGAAGGTCCGCCAGGCCGTGGAAGCGCTGGCGTTCGACCTCGACGTGCTGGTCGAGTTCGAGAACGACGACGACGGCCGCTGACGCCCGGTGCGCGCCGCGCCGCGCGCACCTATCCTGCGGGCCTGTCTCGTCGAGCGGCCCGCCATGCATCGAACCTCCTGCCTCGCCCTTGCCCTGACCGTCGCCCTGCTGGGCGGCTGCGCCACCGCGCCCGGTGACGTGCGCACGGGTGCGGCGGCTGCGCCACCCGCCGCGGCGGTGCAGGCCGACGCGCGTTTCGCCGATCTCTCGAAACGCTGGCTCGACGGCTGGCTGCGGATGCAGCCGGCGCTGGCCACGCAGACCGGCGACCACCGCTTCAACGACCGCGTCGACGACTTCGGCCCCGAGGCGCGCGCCGCGTTCGTGGCGTTCGCGCGCGGCGTGCAGGCGGAGCTGGCGGGCATCGACCGCTCCGCGCTGTCGGCGGAAAACCGCGTGGATGCGGCGATCCTCGCCAACCAGCTCGCCTACGACACCTGGACGATCGAGACCCTGCAGTCGTGGGCGTGGGACCCGCAGGTCTGGGCGCAGGCCGCCGGCGGCGCGCTGTACACGCTGATGGCGCGCGAGTTCGCGCCGATGCCCGAGCGCCTGCGCTCGGCCACCGCGCGCATGGAGAGGCTGCCCGGCCTGCTGGCGCAGATGCGCGGCAACCTGGTGCCCGCGCGCGTGCCGCGCATCCATGCCGAGACGGTGGCCAGGCAGAACGCCGGGCTGATGTCGATCGTCGACGGGATGATGCTGCCGCACGCCGGGCAGCTCACCGGCGCCGAACGCGCGCGCTTCGACGCCGCGGTGGCCGGGCTGCGCACCGCGGTGGCCGACCACCAGCGCTGGCTGGACGGCACGCTGGTGCCCAACGCGAAGGGCGAGTTCCGCATCGGCGCGGCGCTGTACGACCAGAAGCTGCGCTTCGCGCTCAACTCGCCCCTGTCGCGCGCGGACATCCGCGCGCGCGCCGAGCGCGAGATCGCCGCCACGCGCGCCGAGATGTACGCGATCGCCCGCGGCGTGCTGCGTGGCCGCAAGGGCGCGCCGGCCGCGATGCCGGACGCGCCGACCGATGCCCAGCAGCAGCAGGTGATCGAAGCGGCGCTGGAACTGGCCTACGCCGACCGCCCCACGCGCGACGGCGTGGTCGCGCTGGCGACCAGCTCGACCGCCGATGCCACCGCGTTCGTGCGCGAGAAGGACCTGGTCACCCTGCCCGACGCGCCCGTGCGCATCATCCTGATGCCCGAATTCCAGCGTGGCGTCTCGGTGGCGTACTGCGATTCGCCCGGCCCGCTCGACCGCCACCTCGACACGTTCTACGCCGTGTCGCCGATCCCCGACGAGTGGACGGCCGCGCAGGTCGATTCGTTCCTGCGCGAATACAACACCCGCTCGACCCACGAGCTGTCGATCCACGAAGCGGTGCCGGGCCACTACCTGCAGCTCTGGCACAGCAACCGCCACCCGTCCACGCTGCGCGCGGTGCTGGGCTCGGGCAGTTTCATCGAGGGTTGGGGCATGTACGCGCAGAAGATCATGGACGAGTCCGGCTACATGGGCGGCGACCCGCTGATGCGGCTGATCCACCGCAAGTGGATGCTGCGCGCGACCGCCAACGCCATCCTCGACCAGGCGATCCACGTCGACGGCATGGGCCGCGAGGAGGCGATGCGCCTGATGACCGTGACGACGTTCCAGCAGGAGCGCGAGGCCGCGGGCAAGTGGGTGCGCGCACAGCTGACCAGCGCGCAGCTGCCCACCTATTTCGTCGGCTACCAGGAGCACCTGGACCTGCGTCGCGAGGTGCAGGCACGCGAGGGCGCGGCGTTCGTCCCGAAGCGCTACCACGACCGGGTGCTGTCGTTCGGCTCGCCGCCGGTGCGGATGGTGCGCGAGCTGATGGGCGTGGAGTGAGGGGCGGGATTGGTGGTTCGGGATTCGGGATTCGGGATTCGTGATTCGTGATTCGTGATTCGTTGCGCAGTGCGGCGACGGGATGGGTTTGCAGGCGCTCTGCCCGCCGATTTTCCCCGTTTCCCCGCACTAGCGTGAGCACGACGCGTGGTTGGGTGGGCGCCGTCGGCGCCCGTAGTGCCGGATGGACACACGAAGCCGGGCAAGCCCGGTGCGACGAGAGCACGCGATGCCTGCGCAACCGCCACTCGACATCACGCCCCCGACTCCGACGCGCGGGATCCGCGTGGGCATCGGGGGCTGGGTGTATGCGCCGTGGCGCGACAACTTCTATCCGCAGGGGCTGGTACAGCGCCGCGAGCTTGAGTACGCCAGCCGCCGGGTGACCGCGATCGAGGTGAACGGCACCCACTACCGCGCGCAGACGCGAGCGACCTATGCGAAGTGGGCCGCCGAGACGCCAGCGGGGTTCGTGTTCTCGCTGAAGGCACCCATGCGCATCACGCAGGCCCGCGACCTGGCGCGGGTGGGGCCGCAGGTGGAGGACTTCGCCGGTGGCGTGTTGGCGCTCGGCGACCGGCTCGGGCCGCTGGTGTGGCAGTTCGATGCCGGCGCGGCGGTGACGCGCGATGCTCTGAAGGCCTTCGTGGCCGCGCTGCCGCGCGTGCTCGACGGGCGCCTGCTGCGCCATGTGCTCGACGTGCGCGAGCCGGGGCTCGTCGACGCGCGGTACGTCGCCCTCGCCCGCGCGCAGGGCGTGGCGACGGTCTTCACCGATTCGCCGGAGCACCCGTCCTTCGCCGACGTCACCGCCGATTTCGTCTACGCCCGCCTGATGCGCGCACGCAGTGCGGTGAAAACCGGCTACCCGCCTGTCGAACTGGATGCGTGGGCAGGCCGCCTGCACGCGTGGGCCGCCGGTGGGCAGCCCGGCGACCTGCCGCTGCTCGACCCATCGCACGCGCCACCCACGCAACCGCGCGAGGTCTTCGCGTTCTTCATCGCCGCCGACAAGGAGCGCAACCCCGCGGCAGCCATGGCGCTCATCGACCGCCTGTAGGGGCGCGCCTGCGCACCCACTCCTGCAAACGTGGATGCGCGCAGGCGCGCCTCTACCGGAGCTTCTGGCTCAGCGCGACGCTGCCCAGGATCATCGCGCCGGCGATGCACATCGTGAGCGTCAGTGGCTCGCCCAGCAGCCACCATGCCCACGCCACGCCGAACAGCGGCACCAGGTACGTCACCGTCGACGCGCGCGTGGCGCCGACGCGGGCGATCAGCCGGTAGTACATGACGAACGCGATCCCGGTGCACAGCACGCCAAGCAGCACCGCGGCGATCCATGCCTGCGCGGGCACATGCGCCTGCGGCCAATACGCGACCGCCACCGGCGCGACCAGCAGCGCCGAGCACGACAGCGTCGCCGCCGCGACGGCCGCCGCAGGCAGGCCGGCGAGGTGCCGGCGCACGAGGTTGATGCCGATGCCGTACAGCAGCGCCGCGCACGCGCCGGCCGCGGTGGCCGCGCCCACGCTCAGGCCCTCGATGCGCGTGCTGGCCAGTACCACGACGCCGCCGAACCCCAACGCCAGCGTGGCGCTGCGCGCGGCGCTGATGCGCTCGCCGAAGAACAGCGCCGCCACCAGCGCGGTGAACAACACGGTCATCGCGTTGGCGATCGCGCCAACGCCTGCCGGCGCACGCTGGGCGGCCCACGCGAACAGCACGAACGGCACCGCCGAGTTGATCGCGCCGATCAGCGCCAGCAGCGGCCAGCGCCGCGCCGGGAACAGCCCGCGCGCGCGCCACAGGAACGGCAGCAGCACCACCGCGCCCAGCGCGAGGCGCACCTCGACCAGCGCGAACGGGCCGAACACCGACGCCGCGACGCGCATGAACAGGAACGACGCGCCCCAGATCGCGCCCAGCGCCGTGATCTCCAGCGGCGTCAGCCAGGCGGCATGCGTGCCTGGCAGTGGAGTATCGGTGGGGATGGCGCTCATCGACGTCCTCGGGTGCACGGCGGCGACGCCAGCATCGGCGCGTTCCACCGGCGGTGCGCGCCGGATCCGGACATCGCTGCTCGCCGGGCCGTGGCTGCGCCGTGCCATGCCACGACGTGCGATTGTCCGCCCGCGCCGCGGGAGCGCAAGCGATACTTCGCAACCGCATCGACCCGATCACGCCATGCCATCGCGCGGACTCCTTCCGACCGGCCACGCGAGCGCCGCGCGCAATCGCGACTGCCGAGGCGTCCCTCACGCGTCGCGCGGGCCCCTCGCACCGTGCCTGGCTGCCGTCCCGTACCGGCGCGATCGCTGCATGGTCCGCGCATGACGCCGCAACGCCGCGCCTTCTGGCAGATCCACCTGTGCGTGCTGCTGTGGGGGTTCACCGCCATCCTCGGCAAGCTCATCTCGCTGCCGGCGCTGCCGATGGTGTGGTGGCGCATGCTGCTGGTGGTCGGCGCGCTGGCGCTGGTGCCGCGGGTGTGGCGCGGACTTCGCGCGATGCCGCCGCGGTTGCTGCTGGCATACGCCGGGATCGGCGTGCTGGTCGCGTTGCACTGGCTCACGTTCTACGGCGCGATCAAGCTGGCCAACGCCTCGGTGGCGGTGGTCTGCCTGGCGTTCGCGAGCGTGTTCACCGCGCTCGTGGAACCGCTGCTGGCGCGCTCGCGCTTCTCGCGGCGCGACCTCGCGCTGGGCGTGGCGATCCTCCCCGGCGTCGCGCTGGTCGTCGGCGGCGTGCCCGCGGGCATGCATGCGGGGATCGTGGCCGGCACCGCGTCGGCGTTGTTCGTCGCGCTGTTCGGCTCGCTCAACAAGCGGCTGGTCGAGCGTGCGGACCCGCTGACCGTCACCGGCATCGAACTGGGCGCCGGCACCCTCGCACTGACCCTGCTGGCGCCGCTGATGCCGCTGCTGGTGCCGGCGTTCGCGGGTCCGTTGCTGGACGTGCCGGGCACGCGCGATCTCATGCTGCTGCTGGTGCTGGCGATCGCCTGCACGCTGCTGCCGTTCGCGCTGTCGCTGGCGGCGCTGCGGCACATGAGCGCGTTCTCCTTGCAGCTCGCGGTGAACCTGGAACCGGTGTACGCGATCGTGCTGGCGATCGTGCTGCTGGGCGAGCAGCGCGAGCTGACCCCGGCCTTCTACGCGGGCGTGGCGATCATCCTGGCCTCGGTGCTCGCGGCGCCGCTGCTCGCACGCCGCGATGGCGCAGCCCGCGGCGATCCCGGTGCGGACCCCGCCGCCGGCCCGCACGCCGAAACCCTCGCGACGTCGGAGACGCACCGCGTGCAATGACGCGGTGCCGGCCGCGCGTGCGTCGTCGCCACGCGACGCGCCGCGTGCGTCAGCCGAACGCGTCCTGACGGCCGGGCCCGACCGGATCGCCCGCCGCGTCGAACGCGGGCGGGTAGTAGAGATTGAGCGTCTTCAGCAGGGTGCGCCCCGTGTTGCGCACCTGGTGGCGTTCGCCGCGCTCGATGACCAGCAGCGTGCCGCGGCGCAGCTGCACCGTGCGGCCCTCCACCGTCGCCTCGCCGGTGCCCGACACCACGAACAGCCACTGGTCCGCGCCGCGATGGCGGTTGTCGTCGTCGCCCTCGCTGCCGCCGGGCGCGATGACCACCTCCGCCGCCTGCACCAGCCGCACGTCGAAAGCGACGCGGAACCCTCGCCGAACCCGAGCCGTTTGCTTCGCATCGCCATGCCCGCGCGGAACCGGCGCGCAGCATCGGCCGCGGTGCGTGACGCCGGCGCCCGGACGCGCGAGGCTGTCGCGCCCGACCCCGCCCCGCGCACATGACCGACCTCGACTTCCACCTCGACCCAGGCCGCGACTTCATCGAACTCAACCAGCTGCTCAAGCTCGCGGGCCTGTGCGACAGCGGCGGCGCGGGCAAGGCGCTTGTCGCCGGCGGCAGGGTGCGGGTGGATGGCGCGGTGGAGACCCGCAAGACCGCGAAGATCCGCCCGGGCCAGGAGGTGCGCATCGGGGACGCGCGCATCGTCGTGCACCCGCCCGCATGAAACGCGACGGCCGACGCGGCGTACACGCACGCGTGCCTACCGTGCCGCCTCCCCCTCCGCCACGCGTTGCCGATGAAGATCGCCCAGGTCCCGCCGCTGTACGAAGCCGTCCCCCCGCGCCTGTACGGCGGCACCGAGCGCGTGGTCGCGCACCTCACCGATGCGCTGGTCGATGCTGGTCATGACGTCACGCTGTTCTGCACCGGCGAATCGCGGACTTCCGCGCGCCAGGTGGTCGTGCGCGACCAGGCGATCCGGCTGGATCCCGCGCCGCTGAAGTCCGACTGGGCCGCGCACCTGTCGATGCTGCACCAAGTCCGCGAGCGCATGGACGAGTTCGACGTGGTGCACTTCCACACCGACCTGCTGCAGTACCCGGTGTTCGCCGACGTCGCGCACCGCACACTCACCACGCTGCACGGACGGCTGGACATCAAGGACCTGCCCGACGCCTACCGCCGGTGGCCGCAGTTCCCGCTGTGCTCGATCAGCGACCACCAGCGCGCGCCGCTGGCGTTCGCGAACTGGGTCGGCACGGTCTACCACGGCTATCCGCCGCAGCTGTATCCGTTCAAGGCCGATCCCGCCGGCGGCTATCTCGCGTTCCTCGGCCGCATCTCGCCGGAAAAACGCGTGGACCGCGCCATCGAGATCGCCACGCGCGTGGGCATGCCGCTGAAGATCGCGGCCAAGGTCGACGCGGCCGACGCGCGCTATTTCCGCGAGTACATCGAACCGCTGCTCTCGCGCCCGGGCATCGAGTTCATCGGCGAGATCAACGACGCGCAGAAGGTCGGTTTCCTCGGCGACGCCGCCGCGCTGCTGTTCCCGATCGACTGGCCCGAGCCGTTCGGGCTGGTGATGATCGAGGCGATGAGCTGCGGCACGCCGGTGGTGGGCTGGCGCTGCGGATCGGTGCCCGAGGTGCTCACCGACGGGGTGACCGGGCGCATCGTAGGGTCGATCGACGAGGCGGTCGCCGCGGTGCGCGAGGTGGTCGGCTACGACCGCGCGCGCATCCGCGCCGGGTTCGAGGAACGCTTCACCGCCGCCGCGATGGCGGCCGACTACGTGGCGCTCTACGAGCGCCTCGCGGCGGTCGAGCCGCTGCGCCGCCTCGCATGACGCCCGACGCCGGCACGAGCGCGGCGCTCGCCACCAGCCACGTGCTCAAGGACGGCGACACCTTCGTGGTGTGCGACGGCGTGGGCGACATCGACGGCGGCAGCACCGGGCTGTTCCGCGACGACACCCGCGTGCTCTCGGCCTGCCGGCTGCGCCTGGGCGACACGGTGCCCGCGCTGCTCAGCGCCGGGGTGACCCGCGACAACGTCGTGTTCGCCGCGCACCTGACCAACCGTGCGTTGCCGCCGCTGGGCGGCACCACCGCGCCGCAGGGGCTGGTGCACGTGCATCGCACGCGCTTCCTGTGCGACGGGCGCATGCACGAGCGCATCGTGCTGACCAACTACGGGCACCAGCCGGTGACGGTGCCGATGCACCTGGAGTTCGACGCGGATTTCGTCGACATGTTCGAGGTGCGCGGGGTCGCCCGCGCGCAACGTGGCACGCTGCAGCCGGCGCAGGGACGCGAGGCCGGCATCGCGTTCGCCTACCGCGGGCTCGACGCGGTGCAGCGCGAATCGGCCGTCGCGTTCTCGCGCACGCCCGACGCGCGCGACGGACGGCGGGTGGCGTTCCATGCATCGCTGGCGGTGGCCGGCCGCTGGGAGCTGTACCTCGAGGTCGGCGATGCGTCCGATTTGCCGCCATCGCGCGCGCGCCACCGCGAGGCCGCCGCGCGCGCGCGCCGGCGCATGCGCAACCGCTCGCGCCGCGGCGCGCGCGTGCGCAGCAACGGGCCGCTGTTCGATGCGTGGATGCGCCGCTCGCGCATGGACCTGTCGCTGCTGACCAGCGAACTGGCGACCGGGCCGTACCCGTATGCCGGCATCCCGTGGTTCTCCACGCCGTTCGGGCGCGATGCGGTGATCACCGCGCTGCAGGTGCTGTGGCTGGACCCGGGCCTGGCGCGTGGCGTGCTCGGGTTCCTGGCCGACCACCAGGCCCAGGAGGAATCGAAGTTCCTCGATGCCGCGCCCGGCAAGATCATGCACGAGACCCGCCGCGGCGAGATGTCCGCGCTGCGCGAGCTGCCGTTCGGGTTGTATTACGGTGGCGTCGACACCACGCCCCTGTTCGTGGTGCTGGCGGGCGAATACGCGACGCGCACCGGCGACATGGCGTTCATCGCGCGCCTGTGGCCGGCGCTGGTGGCGGCCACCGCGTGGATCGAACGCGTGTGCGATGCCAACCCGCGTGGACTGCTCGACTACGCGCGCGGCGAGTCCACCGGCCTGTCCAACCAGGGCTGGAAGGACAGCGAGGATTCGGTGTTCCACGCCGACGGCGAGTTCCCGCCGGGCCCGATCGCGCTGGTCGAGGTGCAGGGCTATGCGTTCGCCGCGTTCCGCGCGATGGCGATGCTGGCCGGACGCCTCGGGCACGACGCGCAGGCCGCGCAGTGGTGCCAGCGCAGCGAGCGCATGCGCGAGGCGGTGGAGGCGCATTTCTGGATGCCGTCGCAGGGCATGTACGGCATCGCCATCGATGGCCGTGGCGTGCTGTGCGAGGTGCGCGCGAGCAATCCGGGCCACCTGCTGTTCGTCGGCCTGCCGGATGCGGAACGCGCGCGCAGCACCGCCGCGCACCTGCTCTCGCGCGATTTCGACAGCGGCTGGGGCATCCGCACGCTGGCCAAGGGCCAGGCGCGCTACAACCCGATGAGCTACCACAACGGCTCGGTGTGGCCGCACGACAGCGCGCTGTGCGCGGCCGGCCTCGCCCGCTACGGGGACCGCGCCGGCGCGGTCGCGCTGCTGCGCAGCGCGTTCGAGGCCGCGGTGAACTTCGACATGCGCCTGCCCGAGCTGTTCTGCGGCTTCGAGCGCACGCAGGGCGCGGCGCCGGTGGCCTACCCGGTCGCGTGCCTTCCGCAGGCATGGGCGGCCGGTTCGCCCTTCATGCTGCTGCAGGCGTGCCTGGGCGTGTCGGTGGACGGCTTCGCCAACGAGCTCACGGTCGACCGCCCGCAGCTGCCGGTCGGCATCGACGAGGTGACTCTGCGCGACCTGCCGGTGGGCGACGACCGCGTGGACCTGGTGTTCCAGCGCGTGGGTGGGCGCATCGGCGTGTTCGCCGAAGGCCGCGGCGCGGCACGCATCGCGCTGCGCGTGCTGGCCTGATCCCGCCATACAGCCGCGCCTGCGCGCCTGTCGAACCCCCGTAGAGGCGCGCCTGCGCGCCTTGCGCGCCTGTCCAGAGCCCACGCAGGCGTGCAGGCACGCCTCTACGGAAGGCGCCGCGCATCGCGTTTCCCGCGGGACAATGCCGGCATCGCAACTCGGGACGGATCCATGACCCATCGCGTGGTGGTGATCGGCGGCGGCTTCGGCGGCCTCGCGGCCGTGCGCGGCCTGCGCAACGCGGCGGTGGAGGTGACGCTGGTGGACGCCAGCAACCACCACCTGTTCCAGCCGCTGCTCTACCAGGTCGCCACCGCGGGGCTTGCCGCGCCGGCGATCGCCGCGCCGCTGCGGCACGTGCTGCGCGGGCAGCGCAACGCTACCGTGCTGCTGGGGCGGGTGGATCGCATCGATACCGCCGCGCGCACCCTCGCGTTCGACGGGCACGTGCTCGGCTACGACACCCTCGTCGTCGCCACCGGCGCCACCCATGCCTACTTCGGGCACGACGACTGGGCAGCTCACGCGCCGGGGCTGAAGACGCTCGACGACGCGTTCGCGATCCGCCGCCGCGTGCTGGAGGCGTTCGAGCAGGCCGAACTCGCCGCGGACGCCGACGCACGCCGCGCATGGATGACGTTCGCGGTGATCGGCGCCGGCCCGACCGGCGTCGAACTGGCTGGCACGCTGGCGGAGATCGCGCGGCACACCCTGCGCGACGAGTTCCGCCGCATCGACCCGACGCAGGCGCGCGTGGAGCTCATCGAGGCCGGCCCGCGCGCGCTGTCCGCCTTCGACGCAGGCTTGAGCGAACGCGCGCGCGTGCAACTCGAACGCCTGGGCGTGCACGTGCGCCTGTCCGCGCCGGTGACCGCCATCGACGCACGCGGCCTGGTCGCCGACGGCACCCGCATCGACGCTCGCACGGTGCTGTGGGCCGCGGGCGTGGCGGCCTCGCCGCTGGGCGCGCTGCTCGGCGCGTCGCTGGACCGCGCCGGGCGCGTGCGGGTGGCGCCGGACCTGTCGGTGCCCGGCATCGACGGCGTGTTCGTCATCGGCGACCTGGCCGCGCTCGAGTGCGACGGCACGCCGGTGCCCGGCGTCGCGCCCGCGGCCAAGCAGATGGGCATCGACGTCGCGCGCCGCATCGCCGCGCGCGTAGCCGCCACGCGCGAGCCGCCCCCGTTCCGCTACCGCGACCAGGGGGCGATGGCCACCATCGGCCGGCATGCCGCGATCGCCCGCCTCGGCCGCCTGCGCCTGTCGGGGACCCTGGCGTGGTGGGCCTGGCTGCTGGCGCACGTCGTGTTCCTGATCGGCTTCCGCAACCGGCTGGTCGTGCTGCTGGACTGGGCGTGGGCCTACTGGACCTGGCAACGCCACGCGCGCGTGTTCACCCGCGACGACCCGTAGCGGCGCGCGCGCCTGCGCCGTGAAGCAAGGCGTGCGGGTACGCCGCTCCACGGGGCGCCGTGGGCTGGGACCGTGCGATCCATGCCACGGCGGGCCTGGCGGGCGCAGCGACGCGGTGCGGTAAAAAAAAACGCCGCGGACATGCCGCGGCGCCGGACACCGGCATCGTTTCGCGCCGGTCAGTAGTAGCCCGCGAGGTTCAGGAACACCCCGCGGTTGTCGTAGCTCAGATCGGTGAGGTCGTCGCTGAAGTCGGTGAAGTTGTAGCCCACGCCGACCTTGAAGTTGTCGCCGACCTGGCGGTCCACGCCGACCAGCCAGCCCGTGCGGTCGCCGCCGTCGCGCACGCCGAGCCAGCGGTACTCGGCCAGCGCATCCCACTTGTGCACGAGGTGGTAACGCGCCTGCAGCGCACCGAAGTCGGCGCGGCTGTCGAGCCATGCACCCGTGCCACGACCGAGGCGGTAGTCGCCCCAGCGAGAGGCCAGCTTGCCGGCGAGCTCCCAACGGTCGCCGAGCTGCCGGATGGCCTCGAACGCGAGCACCTGCGAGCGCTGGTCGAACTCCGCGCCACCCTCCTGGCCGAGCGTCGCCCGGTCGTAGAGGTAGGTGAACTTGCCGAACGCGGCCCACGTCGTGTCGTCGTGCGGGCGCCACGCGAACCCGACGTTGGCCTCCGCCAGGCGCGCACCGGCGGCGGCAGCGAGGTCGTCCTGCGTGTCGGCGAAGTTGGCGCGCGCGGCGATGCGCCAGTCCTCGTTCACCGCATGGAACAGGCGGTTGGTGGTGACCCACTGCTCGCGCGACTCGGCGCCGGTATCGCGGCGGTACTCGAGCTTGCTGGACCACTGCGTGCGGGTGCTGGTGCGCCCGCCGCTGACGCTGTACGCGCGGCGGTCGACGCGGCCGGTGCTCGCGTCCAGTTCGCCGTCCTGCACGGTGAAGCCGATAGTCCAGCCCTCGCGCGGGAAGAAGTCCATGCCGAGCGTGTGCGCGATGCCGGTGCTGCCCTGCCGGGTGTCCTTCAGGTACTGGCTCTCGTTGTGCATGCTGACCTGGTTGTTCAACCGCCAGCGCTGGCCCAGCGTCCAGCCGTTGCGCAGGGTGGTGTCGAACAACGCGTCGCGCGTGGTGTCGGTGCTGTAGCTGTAGGCGCCGTACAGGCTGTGGTCGTCGTCCACGCGGTACTCGCCGTCAACCTTGGCGCCATGCCCGCGGCTGCCGCTGCTGACCTCGGCGCCCACGCTGGAGCGGTCGCCGAACAGGTAGCGCGCGCCGAGGGTGACGAGGTTGTTGCGCGCGTAGTCGCCGTCCTCCTGCGTGCTCAGCTGGCCGGTGCCGTGCAGCTCGAGGTGGCTGCCGACGCGGTGCCGGTAGTTGAGCGCCGCCAGCAGCGCGTCGCCACGCGTGCCCATCGCCTGCTCGCGCACGTGGCGCAGTTCCGCGCCGATGCGCGCGGCCTCGGTCACGCGCCAGTCGGCGGTGAGCTGCGACTGGTCGATGGACGCATCGCCGCGCTCGGCGCGCGAGTAGCGGCCGAACAGGCTCAGGCGGTCGCTGAACCAGCCGAGGAATTCCGCGCCGTGTTCCTCGATGTCCTCGCCGGTGTCGAAGCGCGACACCGAGAAACCCGCGTCGACATCGCGCCACCAGGCGCCGGCGCTCCAGTCGCGCGCGGTCCAGCCGAGTTCGCGGAAGTTCGCGCGCGCCTCCACCGCGCTCGCCTGCCCGCTGCGGGCCGACGCCACCGGGTTGCGCCGCACGAACGACAGGCCGCCGTTGTCGGAGAAGAAGATCGGCGCGACGGTGGAATCGCTGCGGGTGTTCTCGAGCTTGAGGTAGGTGCCGCGGCCGGCCTGCAGGGTGAGGTCGGCGCCGCGCAGCGTGTAATCGTCGCCGCTGCGGTTCTCGTCGACGTACGTGCCGCCGATGGCCACGTGGTCGCCGATCCACTGCCGCCCGCGCACGCCGGCGCTGACGTCGTCGGGGTCGAAGCCCGCCGGCACGTACTCGTAGTCGGCCAGCAGCACCTGCCGGTAACCGTCCAGCGGCGTGTCGCGGGTCAGCGTGCGCACGTTCTCGCGCGTCACCTGCGACAGCGGGCGGGTGAGGATGATGCGGCCCTGCAGTTCGTCGATCTCGTAGTCGGTGCCGCGCTGCAGGTCCACGCGCGCTTCCACGCGGCCGGTGGTGGCGTCGCGCACTTCAAGCACGACGGCGTCCGAGCCCGGCAACACGTCGGTGTGGCGCAGGTAGTACAGGCTGCCGCCGGTGCCGACGAACTCGCTGTGGCCCAGCGCGGTCTGCGCCTGCGAGCCGAACGCGCGCACGAAGCTGCGGGCCTCGCCGAGCGGGGTCACGCCGCGCGACTGCCACGACAGGGCGGCGCCGTACAGCGAGCGCTGGTACTGCCCGTACTCGGTGCCGGTCAGGCCGGTGCTGAAGTTGCCCCACAGCGCCTGGTTGCGGTCCCAGTCCACGCGCACGTACAGGCGGCCCTGGGTGTCGACGTCGCGGTACGTGGTGCTGTCGTCGCCGTAGACCGGGTAGTACAGGTCCGGGTCGAGACGGCGGAACACGTCCTGGGCGTCGGCGTCCAGGAACCCGGTGAACAGGTCGTCGAGTTCGCGTTCGCGGGTGTCCGCCTGCGCGGTGACGAGGTATTTCCCCCGCACCTTGCCCTTGAGGTAGAACGCCAGGCGCCCTTCGCTCAGGAACCCGTCGTCGAAGCGCTCGTCGCCGGCCAGCGGCTCGACGTTGCCCGTCGCGTTGTCCTGCGACAGCGTGACGTCGGCCAGCGCGACGAGCAACGCGTAGCGCCCGGTGACGTCCACGCCCAGGCTGCGCGTGGTGCTGCCCGCGTCGTTCTCGACGACGACCTCGTAGCGGTGCTGGCCGATCGGCTCGAGGAACTCCGCGGCCAGCCGGCCCTGCTGGTCGACGGGGAATACCTGCCCGTCGATGCGCACGCGCGTACCGACCGGCAGCTCGCGGCCGTGGATGCGGACGCGCGATCCGTGCACGGGGATCGTCTGCACGCGCAACTGGCTCTGCCCGTGCAGGCCCTGCACGATGCTGCGCGTGGCGGCCTCGTCGGCGGCGACGCCGCGGCCGAGTTCGCGCTGGGCGTCGTCGCGCAGCGCCTGCACGCCGCGGTCGAAATCCGCCGGAGTGACCAGCTGGATGCGCTGCGGATGGGTTTCGTCGAACGCGCCGTCGGCGCCGTAGGCCCGCGCGACGTAAAGCAGGTCGTCGCCCGCGCGCAGGTTGAGCGACGCGGGCAGCGCGCCGTCCCATTCGGCCTCGCCGACGTTGGAGACCGGCAATGCGATGGTCGCAAGCGGTGTCGCCAGATCCGTATCGCTGCCGCGGAACACGACCACGTTGAGCCGCTGCATGAACGCGGCGTAGTTGGTGTAGCCATAAAAGCGCAGCGGGCCGGCGATGCGCCCGTTCTCGAACGCGACCGTGCCGCCGGCCTGCACGGCAAGCACCGGCGCGCCGAGGGTCGGGTCTTCGGTGGCCCACAGCGCGCCGCCGCCCGGCAGGTCGGTCGCGTGCCGGCCCGCGGCGACATGCGCTGGTTGCACGCGCTGCGCGGGCTGCTGCGATTGCGCGGTGGCTGCGTTGCCGTCGAGTGCCGTATCGCCGCTCTGCGCGTGCGCAGCAAGCGCCGGCGCGGTGGCCAGCAGGCCGATCAGGGTGGCGTCGAGGAGTTTCATCTTCAGGGTCATGGCCATGTCCTCAGCGGTCGCCTGCGTCGGAGGCCGCCGGCGCCGGGGCGCCGGGTGGAGTGGGTGCTTCGGGCAGCGGCGGTGGCGGCAGGCGCACGCCGAAGTCGAAGCGCACCGGCAGGCCGGGCGTGATGCGGCGCACGCGCGGGTTCTCGGTGGTGAACGTGGTGCCCGGGGGCAGCGTCGCGGCGTCGACCTTCAGGATGAAGTTGCTGCCGCGCGCGCTGTTGCCGACGTCCACGCCCTCGAGGTGGTAGCGGCCGTGGCCGTCGGTCTCCATCACCAGACCCTCGACGGACGCGATGCGCACGCCAGGGATACCGCGTTCGCCCTCACCCTGCACGCCGTTGCCGTCCACGTCGTCGAACACGCTGCCGACGATGAGGCTGGTGTCGAGCAGCGCATCGCCCGCGATCTCGACATCGGCGGTGGCGACGTTGCCGATCGCACTGCCCACCACGTCCAGCGCGCTCGCGCGGTTGGTGTGCATGCCGCGGCCGACACCCGCGCCGACGCGCAGCACGTAGGTCACGGTGGCGCGCTGGCCGATGGCGATGTCGATGCCGGTGACGCGCAGCGGGCTGGTGCCGGCGATCACACCGCTGTCGTCGCCGTCATCCACGCGCAGCGAGGTGTCGACAAAGGTGAAGCCGGCAGGCGGCACGTCCAGCATCGTGGCGTTGCGGATCGCCACCTCTCCGGTGTTCTCCAGCACCACGGTGTAGCGGACCAGGTCGCCGGTCTGCACGGAGCGCGTCGCGGCCTGCTTGGCGATGCGCAGCTGCGGGGCCGATGCCGACACGGTCACCGTCACCGTGGCCGTGTCGCACGCCGGGGTCGGCGTGGAGCGGTCGCAGATGCGGTAGGTGAAGGTGTCGGTGCCGTTGAAGAACTGGTTCGGGGTGTAGGTGAGCGTGCCGTTCGGGCCCACCACCACGCGGCCGTTGGCCGGGTTGCCGACGACGATGAGCGAAGCCGGATCCAGCGGTGCGCCGGTGCTGGTGTCGTTGCCGATCACGGTGATGACCAGCGGGCCCGACTGCGGCGTGGTGCCGGTGTCGTCGCGCGCGTCGACCACGTTGGCCGGCACCGTGACCGACACCGTCGCCACCGCGCAGTTGGACGGGTTGAGCGTCTCGCACACGCGGTAGGTGAAGGTGTCGCCGCCGCTGAAGTTCGCGTTGGGCGTGAAGGTGACGGTGCCGTCCGCGTTCACGCGCACCGTGCCGTTGGCTGGCGCCGTGACAATGGTGACGGTGACGCCCGCGGGGTTGGCCGGCGCGCCGCCCACGGTGTCGTTGCGCAGCACCGGGATCGCGACCGGCGTGTTCTGCGGCACCGTGGCGGTGTCGTCGGCGGCCGTGATCGCCGGGGCGGACACGATGACCGTGACCGTCGCGGTGGCGCAGTTGGAGGGGTTGAGCGCTTCGCACACGGTGTAGGTCACCGTGTAGGTCCCCGCGGGCGTGTTCGGTGCCACCGTCACCGTGCCGTCGGCATTGACCGTCAGCGGCCCGGTGGTGACCGGCGCGATGGTCGCGTTGCCGCCGGGGCCGAGGGTGATCGGCGCGCCGTTCAACGTGTCGTTGCCGACCACGCTGAAACCGGGCACCACGCCGCCGCGGCCGCCGTTGACTGGACCGATGGTGTCGTCGATCGCGATGATCCGCGCCGGTTGCACCGTCACGGTGACCGTGGCCGTGTCGCAGTTCGACGGGTTGAGCACCTCGCAAACGGTGTAGGTGACGGTGTACGTGCCCGCGGGCGTGCCCGGTGCCACGGTGACGGTGCCGTCGGCATTCACCGTGAGCGGCCCGCGCGTGACAGGGGTCAGCGTGGCGTTGCCGCCCGCGCCCAGGACGATGGGCCGGCCGTCGAGGGTGTCGTTGCCGATGACGTTGCCGGCGTTGCCACCGGCCGCGCCGTTGACCGGACCCAGGGTGTCGTCGTCCGCCACGATGCGCGCCGCGGTGACGGTGACGGTGACCGTGGCGGTGTCGCAGTTGGACGGGTTGAGGCGTTCGCAGATGCGATAGACCAGCGCATACGTGCCGGCCGGCGTGCCGGCTGCCACGGAGACCGCGCCGGTCGACGCGTCGAGGGTCACACCGGGTTGCGTGCTCGAGACGAACGCGAGCGCGACGGTCGACAGGGTCGGGGTCGCGCCGCCCAGTGTGTCGTTCGCGAGGACGTTGGGCACTGCGACGCCGCCGCTGGCACCGGTCACCGGCGTGCCCGCGTCGTCGACCGCGTCGATGGCCGGGGCCAGCACGGTGACCACGACGCTCGCGGTGTCGCAGTTCGCGGGGTTCAGCACTTCGCAGATGCGGTACACCAGCGTGTACGTGCCGGCAGGCGTGCCCGGCGCGACGCTGACCGCGCGCGTGGCAGGGTCGAGGGTGACGTTCGGGCTGGTGGTCGAAACCTGCGAGAGGACCACCGCGGCCGGGTTGACGGCGACACCGCCGAGCGTGTCGTTGGCCAGCACGTCGGGCACGGCGGTACCGCCCGTGCCACCGCTGGCGATGGTGCCCGCGTCGTCGACTGCGTCGATGGCCGGGGCCAGCACGGTGACCACGACGCTCGCGGTGTCGCAGTTCGCGGGGTTCAGCACTTCGCAGATGCGGTAGACCAGCGTGTACGTGCCGGCCGGCGTGCCCGGCGCGACGTTCACCGCGCGCGTGGCGGGGTCGAGGGTGACGTTCGGGTTGGTGGTCGAGGCCTGGGACAGCATCACGGCGGCCGGGTTGACGGCGACGCCGCCGAGCGTGTCGTTGGCGAGCACGTCGGGCACCGCGGTTCCACCGGTCGCACCGCTGGCGATGGTGCCCGCGTCGTCGACCGCGTCGATGGCCGGGGCCAGCACGGTGACCACGACGCTCGCGGTGTCGCAGTTCGCGGGGTTCAGCACTTCGCAGATGCGGTAGACCAGCGTGTACGTGCCGGCCGGCGTGCCCGGCGCGACGTTCACCGCGCGCGTGGCGGGGTCGAGGGTAACGTTCGGGTTGGTGGTCGAGACCTGCGACAGCACCACCGCCGCCGGGTTCACCGCGACGCCGCCGAGCGTGTCGTTGACCAGTACATCGGGCACGGCCGTGCCGCCGCTGGCGCCGTTGGACACGGTGCCGGCGTCGTCGACGGCGTCGATGGCGGCGGCCAGCACCGTCACGGACACCACCGCGTCATCGCAGTTGGCGGGGTTCAGCCGGTCGCAGATGCGGTAGTTCACGACGTAGGTGCCGGCAGGCGTGTTGGGCGCCACGCGGACGGCGCCGGTCGCCGGATCCAGGGTCACGTTGGGATTGCTGGTGGCCGTCTGCGAGAGGGTGACGCGTGCGAGCGTGGCCGTGGTCCCGCCCAGCGTGTCGTTGCCCAGGACATTGGCCACCGCGGTGCCACCGGCGGCGCCGCCGACGGTGCCGGCATCGTCCACCGCGTTGATCGCGTCCGCACCGACGCCCACGGTCACGATCGCGTTGTCGCAGTTGGCGGGGTTGAGGCGTTCGCAGATGCGGTAGGTGACCGTGTAGCTGCCGGCCGGCGTGCCCGGCGCGACGTTGACCGCGCCCGTCGCCGGGTCGAGGGTCACGCTGGGGTTGGTGGTCGAGACCTGCGTCAGGACGACCGTCGCAAGCGACGGCGTCGCACCGCCCAGCGTGTCGTTGCCGAGCACGTTGGCCACGGCGGTGCCACCCGTGGCGCCGCTGGCCACCGTGCCGCCGTCGTCGACCGCATCGATCGGCGCGGCGCCCACGGTCACCGTGGCGATCGCGTCATCGCAGTTCGCGGGGTTGAGTCGCTCGCAGATGCGATAGGTGACCGTGTACGTGCCCGCCGGCGTACCGGCAGCAACGTTGACCGCGCCCGTCGCCGGATCGAGGGTCACGTTGGGATTGGTGGTGGAGAGCTGGGCCAGGACGACCGCCGCGAGCGACGGCGTGGCGCCACCGAGCGTGTCGTTGCCGAGCACGTTCGCTACTGCGGCGCCGCCCGCTGCGCCATTGGCGACGGTGCCGCTGTCGTTCACCGCATCGATCGGCGCAGCGCCGACGGTCACGGTGGCGACCGCGTCATCGCAGTTGGCGGGATTCAACCGCTCGCAGATGCGGTACGCGACCGTGTAGCTACCGGCCGGCGTGCCGGGGCCGACGTTGACCGCGCCCGTCGCCGGGTCGAGGGTCACGTTCTGGTTGCTGGTTGCGAGTTGCGTCAGCACGACCGTGGCGAGCGACGCAGTCGCCCCGCCGAGGGTGTCGTTGCCGAGGACATTGGCCACCGCGGTGCCACCGACGGCGCCGTTGGCGACGGTGCCGCCGTCGTCCACCGCATTGATCGGCGCGGCGCCGACAGTCACGGTGGCGACCGCATCGTCGCAGTTGGTGGGATTCAGTCGTTCGCAGATGCGATAGGTGACGGAATAGGTGCCCGCGGGCGTGCCCGCGGCGACGTTGACGGCGCCGGTCGCCGCGTCGAGCGTCACGTTCGGGTTGGTCGTGGACACCTGGCTCAGTACGACGGTCGCAAGCGATGCGGACGCGCCGTCCAATGTGTCGTTGCCCAGCACGTTGGCGACCGCGGTGCCGCCCGCAGCGCCGTTGGCGACCGTGCCGCTGTCGTTCACCGCGTCGATGGGAGCGGGGCCGACGGTCACGGTGGCGACCGCATCGTCGCAGTTCGTCGGGTTCAGGCGCTCGCAGATGCGGTAGGTGACCGAATACGTGCCCGCGGGCGTACCGGCGGCGACGTTGACCGCGCCGGTCGCCGGATCGAGGGTCACGTTGGGATTGCTGGTGGAGAGCTGCGAGAGCTCGACGGTCGTCAACGAGGCGGCCGTGCCGCCCAGCGTGTCGTTGCCCAGCACGTTGGTGATCGCGGTGCCACCGGCGGCACCGCTCGCGATGGTGCCGCTGTCGTCCACCGCGTCGATCGGCGCGGCCCCGACGGTCACCACCACGTTGGCCTCCGCGCAGTTGCCGGGGACCGCGGTTTCGCAGATGCGGTACCGCACCGTGTAGGTGCCCGCGGGTGTGCCAGGGGCGACGCGCACCGCGCCGCTGGCGTCGACGGTGACGTTCGGATTGGTGGTCCCGACCTGGCTGATCGCCACGTCCGCCGTCGTCGGCGTCACGCCGCCGAGGCTGTCGTTGGCCAGCACGTTCGGCAACGCGGTGCCGCCGGCCGCGCCGTTGGCGACGGTGCCGGCATCGGCGTTCGCCGCGATCGGACGCGGCAGGACCGTGACGGTGACCACCGCGTCGTCGCAGTTGGCGGGCGCACTCGCCTCGCAGATGCGATAGGTCAGCGTGTACGTCCCCGGTGCGGTGCCCGGCGCGACGTTGACCGCGCCGGTCGCGGCATCCAGCGTGACGCCGGCACTGGTCGATGAGACGAAGGACAGCACGACGTTCGACAGCGTCGCCTGCGCGCCGCCCAGGGTGTCGTTGCCCAGCACGTTCGCCACGGCGGTGCCACCGGCAACGGTGCCTGCGCTGCCGGTGTCGTCGACGGCGTCGATCACGCCAGCGGTGAGGGGGATGGACGGAACGGTGGAACTGTCGTTGCCGGGCGTCGGATCCACGACGTTCCCGGGGGGCGTGACGGTGGCGGTGTTCGCGCCGATCGGATTGGCGGTCGTCGCCGGCGCGGTGCCGGAAACCTCGATCACCGCGCTTTCACCGTTGGCCAGCGTCGCCGTCGCCGTCACGTTGTTGCCGGAGACCGTCGGGGTCGAGCAGAACGCCGGCGTGGTGCACGTCGCGGAGATCGCGGTGAGTTGGGCGGGCAACGCATCGGCGATCTGCGCCCCGGCCACGTTCCCCGGGCCGTTGTTGGTCAGCGTGATCCGATAGGTGACCGTGCTGCCCACGGCGGCCGGGCTGGGGGTGAGCAGCGTCTTGACGATGGCCAGGTCCGCATCGACGAACGCGGTCACGGTGGTCGTCACCGTCGCGGACGTGTTGTTGCCCGTGGCGGGATCGACGACGCTCGCCGGCACCGCGGCGCTCGCCGTGTTGCTCAGCGATCCGCTGGCCGGCGCGGTCCCGGTGATGGTGAACACCACCGCGCCGCCCGACGGCAGCGCGGGGATCGCCAGCGCGGACAGGTCCGTCAGCCCCGCCGTCGCCGGGCAGGTCGCGCCGCCGCTGGCCGCACAGGTGATGGCGATGGACCCCAGCGCGTCCGGGACGTCGTCGGTCACGGTGGTGCCATCGGCGGCATCGGGGCCGGCATTGGCCACCGTCACCGCGTAAGTCACCGTGCCGCCCTGCGTGACCGTCGCCGGCCCGGTCTTGGCGACCGACACGTCCGCCTCGGACTGCACGGTGAACGACGACGGCGGGGTCTGTCCGCTGCCCGGCTGGTTGCTCGTGCCGCTGGTGTAGTTGACGGTGGCGATGTTGGACACGGTGGTGCCCGCCGCCACGGCCGGATTGATGACGACATCGAACTCCACCGTGGTCGACGCGCTGGGCGCGATCGTGCCGCCGACGGTGGTGTTCGCGCCGGTGCCCAGCCGGACGCGCACGGTGCGCGAGGCGGCGTCGTACTCGGCCTGGTCGTCACCGGCGCCATCGGTCTTGGCACCGCTGTTCGGCCCCGCGACCACGCGCAGCGAGCCGGGCACGAAGGTCACCGCCGTCGGAAGCGGATCGCTGATGCGCGTGTTGAGCGCGTTGTCGTTGCCCTGGTTGGTCAACGCGATGCGGTAGGTGATCGTGTCGCCGGGTCGGAACCCGCCGCCGTTGGTGTCCACCGCCGTCTTGGTGAACGAGGTGATGATCTCCGGCTCGAACGCATCGGTCGCCAGCGTCACGATGCCGGGGAAATTCACGTCGTTCGCCGTCGACCGGTAGCGCAACAGCGCGGTGGTCGAACCCAGTGGCAGCGGCACGTTGGGCCGCAGGTTGTCGATGTCCAGGCCCAGCAGGTTCAACGACGCCGGCGTGCGCCCGGCGGTGACGTTCGCCGCCTGCGTGCCCGAACCCGCCGGCACGCTGATCGTGCTGTTCCACACGTCGGTTTGCGGGTTGAGGTCGTTGAAGACGGGCGACAGGTTGGCCGCGTTCGGCCCGAATTCCAGCGAGTTGCCGCCGTCGCTCTGGCCGCGGTCGCCGTCGTAGACCACCACGCCCAGGTTGGTGTTCACCACGCCGGCGATCGGGGTGAAGAAGCCGGAAATGGCGATGTCCACCGTGCCGCCGGCGCCGCGCGTGAACCCGTCGAACACCGACAGGTTGCGCAGCGTGCCGCCTGCGTTCTGGTAGGCCACCACGAGGGTCCAGCTGCCCCAGCGGTCGGAGGCGCCGACCAGCGCCTGCACGTTGGCGACCGTGTAGGCACCGTTGCCGCTGGCCTGAACGTCGGCGGTGACGTCCTTGAAGGCCTGGTAGTCGGCCGTACTCGCATCGGACTGGTCGATCACGTCCGCGGTCAATGCCGTGAACGTGGTGGTTCCCGGGCGCTTCCAGCGCACCTGGTTGCGCGCGGCGTCGAAGCTGCGCCCGTTCCAGTACAGGCCGGCGAACAGCACCGTCGATCCGCTGGGCAGCGACAGCGTCGCGATGCTGGAATTGAAATTGGCGCCACCGTCGGGATCGACGTTGACGTGCGCCATGACGAAATCGTTGTTGCGCGCGGTCCCGCCTGCGAGCGCGGCGGCACACGCCGCGTCACCGCCGGGGTTGGAGCAGGACACGACGTGGTTGCCCACCAGGACGATGTCGCCCTTGACGGTCAGCGGCTGGTCGGCGGGCGCGGGAAACCGGCGCTCGAACGAGCGATCGGCGTGCGCGACGGGTGCCAGCGACACCGCGGCCAGGCCGAGCAGCATCGCGGCCGCACGGCGTCGCATCCAGTCTGCCGCGCGGGCATGCAGCGCACGCGGCGCGTGCGTCATCGTCGTCGAATTCATGGTGTCCCCGGTTCCGGTCCGCGTCGTTGCGAATCCGCATGCGCGCCGTCCGCACGTCGCGCGGGCAGGACGAAAGCAAGCGGCGTGCCAACGCGCGGGGCGCGTTTGTGACAGGCAGGTGACGCCTTCCGAATGCGAACTTCGTCACAACCAGCGCTCGTCGGATGGACCGGTGACGCTCAGCGTCACCTCGACCGCATGGCAGTCCCCACAAGGCTTACGGCTATCCTCGCGGCACCCCAGGCCCCTGGTCCCTTCGATGCACGCACTCCTTTCACGCACGCTGGCGGCTGGCCTCGCAGCCCTGCTGGCCGGCTGTGCCAGCGGCCCCGCGCGCCGCGTCTCCGAACCCGCCGCGCGCATCCAGCAGCTCACCGTGCAGGCCAGCGGGCAGTGGTCGGTGGAACTGCGGCTGGAGAACTTCAGCAGCGTGCCGATGCGCTTCGACGCCGTGGATGTCGCGCTCGCGGTAGCCGGTACGCCCGCCGGGCGGCTGCAGGCCAGCCCGGCACTGGGCATCGGCCCGGAGTCCGCGGACACCGTCACCGTGGTGCTCAATGCCGACACCGCCGCCAAGGTCGTCGTCGCCGACGCGCTGGCCGCCCGCCGCGCCGTCGCCTACACGCTGTCCGGCACCGTCACCGCCACCCCCGAAGAAGGCCGCGCGCGCAGTTATGCCATCGAGCGCAGCAGCGAGCTCAATCCGGCGCCGGGGTTGACGGGGGTGTTGCGGTAAGGCAAGAGCGGGAACGGGGAACGGGGAACGGGGAACGGGGAAGCGCAGAGCCGCTTCCTGAAATCTGATCCGCTCCGGCTTTCCCGTTCCGACCCACGCCGTAGCGCCCGCATCCATGCTTCCCCGTTCCCCGTTCCCCGTTCCCGCTTCACAAAAAAAAAACCCCATGCCCAACACCTACACCGCCCCCCTCGCCGACATGCGCTTCGCCCTGTTCGACGTGCTGAAGGCCGACCAGGCCTTCGCCGCGATGGGGTTCGCCGACGCCAACCGCGAGCTGGTCGACGCGATCCTTGAGGAAGGCGCGCGTTTCACCCAGACGGTGCTCGCGCCGCTCAACGAAGTGGGTGACCGCATCGGCTGCACGCACGACAGATCGACCGGGCAGGTCACCACGCCGCCGGGCTTCAGGCAGGCGTATGCGCAGTACGTCGAGGGCGGCTGGGCCGGGCTGAACGCGCCGGTCGAATTCGGTGGCCAGGCCATGCCGCATGCCGCCGGCGTGCCGCTCAAGGAAATGATCGACGCCGCCAACCTGGCCTGGGGCAACTTCCCGCTGCTCAGCCACGGCGCCACCGAGGCGCTGCTGCACTACGGCGATGCCTGGCAGCGGGAGCGCTTCCTCAAGCCGCTGGTGGAGGGCCGCTGGACCGGCACGATGTGCCTGACCGAACCGCACGCCGGCACCGACCTCGGCCTGCTCAAGACGCGCGCCGAACCCCGCGACGACGGCAGCTGGTCGATCACCGGCACCAAGATCTTCATCACCGCCGGCGAGCACGACTTCACCGACAACATCGTGCACCTCGTGCTCGCGCGCCTGCCCGACGCACCGGCGGGCAGCAAGGGCATCTCGCTGTTCATCGTGCCGAAGAACACCGTGGCCGACGACGGCAGCGTCGGCGGGCCCAACGGCGTGCGCGCCGGCAGCATCGAACACAAGATGGGCATCCACGGCTCGGCCACCTGCGTGCTCAACTTCGACGCCGCGCAGGGCTGGCTGGTCGGCGCGCCGCACAAGGGCCTGCAGGGCATGTTCGTGATGATGAACACCGCGCGGCTTGCGGTGGGCCTGCAGGGACTCGGCCTGTCGGACCGCGCGTACCAGAACGCGCTGGCCTACGCGCGCGAAAGGCTGCAGATGCGCGCGCTGTCCGGCGCGAAGAACGCGGAGAAGCCCGCCGACCCGATCATCGTCCACCCCGACGTGCGCCGCATGCTGCTCACGCAGAAGGCACTGGTCGAGGGCGGCCGCCTGATGGGCTACCACGCCGCGCTGCTGGTCGACCAGGCGCACCACGGCGATGACGCCGCGAAGGCACGCGCCGATGCGTGGCTCGGCTTCATGACGCCGATCGTCAAGGCCTGCCTCACCGAATGGGGCGTGGAGTGCACCTACCACGCGCTGCAGTGCTTCGGCGGGCACGGCTACATCGCCGAGCACGGCATGGAGCAGCTCGCCCGCGATGCGCGCATCACCACGCTGTACGAAGGAACCACCGGCATCCAGGCGCTCGACCTGCTCGGCCGCAAGGTGCTGGGCCAGCAGGGGGCGGGCCTGAAGGTGATGCTCGAAGAGATCGCCGCGTTCTGCGACGCGCACGCCGGCGACGCCGCGCTGGCCGCGCATGTCGACGCCTTGCGCGCGCGTGCAGGCGAGTGGCAGCAGCTGACGATGCACGTCGGGCAACGCGCGGTGTCCAACCCCGACGAGGTCGGCGCTGCGTCGTACGACTACCTGATGTATTCGGGCTACGTGGCACTGGCCTACTGGTGGGCGCGCAGCGTGGCCGCCGCGCAGGACTCGGCGCACGGCGCGGAATTCAAGGCAGCCAAGCGCGACACCGCCGCGTTCTACTTCGCCCGCCTGCTCCCGCGGGCCGATGCGCATGCCGCCGCCATGCGCAGCAGCCTCGACACGGTGATGTCCCTCGACGCGCAGGCCTTCGACGCCACCTGATCGCTTGGTGCCTAGTCGTTGCCGCGAACGGGCAACGTCCGCACCGGATGACATGCGGGTGTGGTGCCTACGCCCGTCGCCCCTGCGAACGCAGGGGCCCAGTGACTTCGCCGGCCACGTGACTCCGCAAAAGGCGCTGGGCCCCCTGCGTTCGCAGGGGCGACGGGTGCGAATGCATCGCCCGCGGACATGCGTGCCGCCCCCCCCATGCCGCACCGCGGCGTTTTTCCGTCATCGAAGGCGTATAACCTCGCCTTCCCATGGAGACCGACAGAGCCAAGCTGCGCCTGGTCCGCATGGGCCGCCACGCCGCCGATGCGCATCCGGCCCCGCCGCCGTCGCCGGCCGGGGGGCAGGTCCTTCCCTTCTCCCGCCTCGATGCGGTCCGCCTGCTGTCCCTGGATGCCCACGGCCGCGTGCTCGACTGGATGAGCTGGCAGGACGCCACCTGCCTGTACGTGCGCGGCGCGGTCGCCTGGACCATGGGCGACCCCTGCCTGCAGGTCCACGGCGGCACCTGCCGGCGCACCGGCGAGCAGAGCCTGGTCGAGCTGCACCCCATCGTCGCCGCGCGCGGGCATGCGCGCGCCCACGCGCTCGACCCCACCCCCGCGCTGACCAACGCCACCCTGTTCCAGCGCGACGGCGGCCTGTGCCTGTACTGCGGCCGCGGCTTCCACCGCCCGCACCTGACCCGCGACCACGTGGTCCCGCTCTCCAAGGGTGGCCGCGACGTATGGGAGAACGTGGTCGCCGCCTGCTTCTCCTGCAATTCGCGCAAGGGCAACCGCACCCCGCAGCAGGCGTCGATGCCGCTGCTGGCGGTGCCGTACCGCCCGAGCTGGATCGAGCACCTGATCCTCTCCAACCGCCACATCCTGGCCGACCAGATGGCGTTCCTGAAAAGCCAGCTGCCGAAGAACGCGCGGATGGTCGGTTAGCGACGCGCGGGGCGCCCGCGCGTCGGCCGCGACACCGCGCAGGTCGTCTGAGAACCTGCAACCGGGCCGCCCCACCGGAGTCGCGCGCGACCGCCTGCGGTTGGTCCACTTCTTGCTGCAACCCCGACACCGGTCCCGGGTCGACAGCAACGCCGCGCACGCTCCACGCCGATCCCGCGTTGACGCACGCGGGGCGCGCGGCCGACACTCGCGGTGATGACAGGGGTATTGCACGATGGCGTTGACGTTTGGTTTCACCGGCATGGATCCGTCCACCGAGGCCGCATTGCGGGCCGCCTTCGAAGGCGCCAATGCGAGGCTCGGAAAGCCGTTCGTGTTGGTGCCCGAGGGCCAGGCTGACCACGTCGTCGTCGACATGGACAGCATGTACGGTCCGATGAGCTGGCTGCGCCTGCACGGCGCCGGCAAGAAGGTGATCGGGCTGACGTCCGCGCCGCGCACGCAGACCGACTTCCGCCTGCCCCAGCCCTTCGATGCCGACTCGCTGGCCGACGTGCTCTCCCGGGTGGCCGCCGACGCCGGCGCCGCCGCGGGCATCCCGTCGGGCATGACGCCCGCGCCGCGCCCCCAGGACGCCCTGCCCGAGGAACGCGCGCCGGCGCGCACGCCTGCGCAGCCCAAGGCGGTCGCCGCGAATGCGCCCACCGACCCCGTCGAGGCCCCCACCGCGGTGGAGCCTCCCAGCGCCGCCGCGGGCCGCACGGTGCCGGCCGCCCCCACCATCGAGCCGGCCGCGCCTGCGGCCCCGGTCGAACCGGTGAGCCTGGCCGACTGGCTCGCGTCCGGCCGCATGCCGGCGCGCGCGCGGATCGAGCGCGGCGGGCAGGTGCTGCTCGTCGACACCAGTGCGCGCCAGTACATCGGCCCGCCGGCACTCAAGCCGCTGGTGCCGGCCGTGTCGGGCAGCTTCAACGCCAGCGATTTCGTGGCGGTCGACGACGCCAGCTGGGCGCGCGAGGCCGCCGCGCTCGGCGCCGCGCAGCCGCTGGGACGCCTGCTGTGGTTCGCCGCGCTGCAGGCCGGTGGTGGCGCGCTGATGCCCGGCTTCGACGCCGACGGCCGCTACCGCATGCTCAAGTGGCCGCAGACCGAGCGCGAGTTCCCCAAGCACTTCCGCATCGCCACCGCGATGATGAAGGGCCCGGCCACCCTGCCGGAGATCGCCGAGGCCAGCGGCGTTCCGCTGGCGGACGTCACCGATTTCGTCAACGCCAACCTCGCCACCGGCTTCGCCGAGCCCTACCGCGAACCCGAGCCCGAGCCCGAAGCCCCCAAGTCCACCAGCCTCTTCGACCGGCTGCGCGGCCGCTGAAGCGCGGCGGCGGCGCTCCTTGCCCGCTTCACGCACGGAACCGACAATCCACGACCGGAAGTCCAGCCCCGTCGAGATGATCGATCCGCACCGCTATCCGCGCCTGTCCCGCATCGCCCTGCCGGCGGACCTGCGGCAGTTCGACGAGGCCGAGCTGCCCGCGATCGCCGAGGAACTGCGCGCCTACCTGATCGAGCAGGTCGCGCTGGTCGGCGGGCACTTCGGCGCGGGCCTGGGCGTGATCGAGCTGACGGTCGCCCTGCACTGGCTGTACGAGACCCCGCGCGACCGCGTGGTGTGGGACGTCGGCCACCAGTGCTACCCGCATAAGATCCTGACCGGCCGCCGCGACACCATCGCCACGGTCAAGCAGAAGGGTGGCGTCGCGCCGTTCCCCAAGCGCGAGGAATCCGAGTACGACACCTTCGGCGTCGGCCATTCCTCCACCTCGATCTCCGCCGCGCTCGGCATGGCCATTGCGCTCGCCCGCGCCGGCGACGAGCGCAGGGTGGTGGCGGTGATCGGCGACGGCGCGATGACCGCCGGCATGGCCTTCGAGGCGCTCAACCACGCCGGCGGCATGGAGCCAGAGCCGAACCTGCTGGTCATCCTCAACGACAACCAGATGTCGATCAGCGAGAACGTCGGCGCGCTCACCCGCACCCTCGGGCGCATGACCGGCTCGCGCACGCTCAACGCGATCCGCGAAGGCGGCAAGAAGCTGCTCGGCGACAAGAAGAAGCCGGCGGCGCGCTTCGTACGGCGCTGGGAAGAGCACTGGAAGGGCATGTTCGTGCCGTCCACGCTGTTCGAGGAATTCGGCTTCCACTACACCGGCCCGATCGACGGCCACGACCTGCCCGCGCTGCTGGGCGCGATGAAGACGCTCAAGGGCCTGAAGGGTCCGCAGCTGCTGCACATCGTCACGACGAAGGGCAAGGGCTACGAGCTGGCCGAAGGCGACCGCATCGGCTACCACGCCGTGGGCCCGTTTGATCCGGTCAAGGGCCTGGTGGCGAAGGCCGGGGCGAAGAAGCCCACCTACACCGACGTGTTCGGCGATTGGATCTGCGACATGGCCGCGCACGATCCGCGGCTGCTCGGCATCACCCCGGCGATGCGCGAGGGCTCGGGCCTGGTCCGTTTCAGCAAGGAGTATGCGGAGCGCTACTTCGACGTCGCCATCGCCGAGCAGCACGCGGTGACGCTCGCCGCCGGCATGGCCTGCGAGGGCGCCAAGCCGGTGTGCGCGATCTATTCGACGTTCCTGCAGCGCGGCTACGACCAGCTGGTGCACGACGTCGCGATCCAGGGCCTCGACGTGCTGTTCGCGATCGACCGAGGCGGCGTGGTCGGCCCGGATGGCGCGACGCACGCGGGCAACCTGGATCTCTCCTACCTGCGCTGCGTGCCGAACATGGTGGTGATGGCGCCGGCGGACGAGAACGAATGCCGGCAGATGCTCTCCACCGGCCACCACTACGTCGGTCCCGCTGCGGTGCGCTACCCGCGCGGCAGCGGTCCCGGCGTGCCGGTGCAGCCCACGCTCGACACGCTGCCGATCGGCAAGGCCGAGCTGCGCCGCCGCGGTTCGCGCATCGCGCTGCTCGCGTTCGGCGCCATCGTGCCGGCCGCCGAGGCCGTGGGCGCGGAGCTCGGGCTCAGCGTCGTCAACATGCGCTTCGTCAAGCCGCTCGACCGCGCGCTGCTGCTCGAACTGGCGGGCACGCACGATGCGTTCGTGACCCTCGAGGACAACGTCGTGGCTGGCGGCGCAGGCAGCGGCGTTACCGAGCTGCTCAATGCGGAGGGCATCGCGATGCCGGTGCTGCACCTCGGCCTGCCCGATGCCTTCCAGCACCATGCCAGCCGCGAGCAGCTGCTCGCCGAGGCCGGCCTGGACGTGGACGGCATCCGCGCCGCGATCCTGGCCCGCTGGCCGGAGGTCGCCGGGCTCGCCGGTCCGACGGGCCTGGCAACGCGCGCGAGCGCCTGAGGACGACGCAGGCAGTGGCCGCGCCGCTCGGGCGCGACTGGTCCATCGAACTCACCAATGCGCAGCGACCCGTGCGGTAAACCGCGTTTCAGTGCTCGTGCGCGTCCGGCGCCTGCGCGCCCTGCTCGAGGGTGTCGAGGAAATCGACCGCGCGCCGCAGGTGCGGGATCACGATCGAGCCGCCCACCACCAGCCCCACCGAGAAGGCCTCGAACATCTCGTCGCGGTCCACGCCGGCGGCGCGGCACTGCGCGACGTGGTAGCTGATGCAGTCGTCGCAACGCAGCACCAGCGACGCCACCAGCCCCAGGAGTTCCTTGGTCTTCACGTCCAGCGCGCCGGCCTGGTAGGTCTGCGTGTCCAGCGCGAAGAAGCGGCGCACGACCTGGTTGGGCTCGGCGAGGATGCGTTCGTTCATGCGCTTGCGGAACGCGGTGAACTCGCGGACCCGCGCGTCGCCGGCGTCGTCCCCACCGCTCACGCCGCACCCTCCAGCAGCGGCTGCAGGCGCCCCGCGCGATGCATGGCGATCATGTCGTCGTAGCCGCCGACGTGGGTGTCGCCCACGAAGATCTGCGGCACGCTGGTGCGCCGCGCGCGCTCCACCATGCGCGTGCGCTCGGCCGGGTCGAGGTCCACGCGCACCTCGCTCCACGTGCGGCCCTGGCTCTTCAGGAAGTTCTTGGCGGCCACGCAGTACGGGCAGATCGCGGTGGTGTACATGACGATCGGGGGCTGGGTTTCGGACGTCAAGACGGCTCTCCGGCAAGGCGCGGTGGAATGGCCGGCCATGATGCGCGCCGCCGCGCGCGGCGTGCAGGGCCATGGCGGGAACGCTGCGGAACGGCCGGCTGCGTTGCGGAACATTGCCGCCTCGCGCGTGTCCAATCCGTGCATCCACGCGCGCGGCGCACCGGGCCGGGTTAACGGCGGGTTCACGCCTTCGCTGCCGCCGCCGCGCATCCTCGACCGATTCGCCTCCACGGGGTTTCCCTTGCGTCCTGCCGTACTCACGCTCGCACTCGTCCTCGCGCTCGGCGCGGCCACCGGCCGTTCGCAGGAGCTGCCCGACATCGGGTCGTCGGCGGGCGAGCTGATCACCCCGGCGCAGCAGGCCGAATACGGCGCCATGCTGCTGGCGCAGCTGCGCCACCACGACTATCTGCTCGAGGATCCGCTGCTCGACAGCTGGCTCGACACGCTGGGCACGCGCCTGGCGGCCAACAGCGACCAGCCGCGCCAGCCGTTCACGTTCTTCCTGATGCGCCAGCGCGAGGTCAACGCGTTTGCCACGCTGGGCGGCTACATCGGGCTCAACGCGGGGCTGGTGCTGGCGGCCGAGCGCGAGGACGAGGTGGCCGCGGTGCTCGCCCACGAGATCGCCCACGTGACCCAGGCGCACGTGCTGCGCGGCGTCGAGCGCGCGCAGCGCGACCAGTTGCCTATCCTGCTGGCGATGCTGGGCGCGATCGTCGCCGCGCAGGCGGCCGGGGGCAATTCGTCCGACGATGCCGCGCAGGCGGCGATCGTCTCGGCGATGGGGCTGATGCAGCAGCGGCAGATCGACTACACGCGCAGCAACGAGCACGAGGCCGACCGCATCGGCATCCAGACGCTCGCGCGCAGCGGCTTCGACCCGATGGCGATGGCCGACTTCTTCGGCACCATGGAACGCAGGTCGCGGGTCAACCAGGCGGGCATCTTCGACACGCCTGACTACCTGCGCACCCACCCGGTCAACACCACCCGCATCAGCGAGGCCAAGGAACGCGCCGGGCAGCTCGCGCGCGCGCCGCAGGCCTTCGATGCCGGCATGCGCAGCGACAACCCACTGCTGCCCAGCGGCGTGGACCTGTCGGCCACCGCGCGCGCGGCCGCCGGTGCCAGCGGGCGCTTCGATTTCGCCCGCGAGCGCATGCGCGTGTTCAGCGCCGAGACCCCGCGCGCGGCGATCCGCGACTACGAACGCGCCGCCACGCGCAGGCCGCTCGGCGCCGCGCAACGCTACGGGCTGGCGGTGGCGCGGCTGCGCGCGGGCGAGGCCAGCGCGGCAGCCGGCGAGTTCGACGCCCTGCTGGCCAAGGCCCCGAACGACGCCTGGCTGTCGCTGGGCCTGGCCGAGGCGCATGCGCGCGCCGGCCGCCACGCGCAGGCCGATGCATTGTTCGACGCCCTGCTGCGCGCGACCCCGGACAACCGCGCGGTGGTCCTGACCTACGCCGCCGCGCTCGCCGAACGCGGCTCGCCGGAGGCGGGGCGCCGCGCGCAGGCGGTGCTGCGGCCGCTGGCGGCGCGCGCCGGGGACGACGCGGTCTTCCAGCGCACGATGGGCCGCGCCCACGAGGTGGCCGGCGATGCGGTGCGCGCCGGCGAGGCGTTCGCGGAGGCGGCGTACCTGGGCGGGCGTGCCGAGCAGGCGCTGGTGCAGCTGAACAGGCTCAAGGCGCGCGGCGACCTCGACTACTACGCCCGCGCCCGGATCGACGCGCGCATCGCCCAGATCACGCCGACGGTGCTCGAGCTCAAGCGCCAGGGCGTGCGCGACCCGGACCTGAAGCGGCGTTGAGGGCTGCGGGCTGAGGCTCGCAGCGGGACGCCACGGGCCGATGCCCGAGGGCCGAGCTCGATGGCAAGGGGGTCAGGCCGGGGAATTGCTAGTCCTTGCGCCACGGCGCGGGTCGCCAGGTGGAAACATTCGCGCCCCCCGCAATGGGCCGCCACGAACTGATGCGCGCGCTGCTGCCGCTGGCGCGCGCCCGGGACGCCACCCATCCCCTCCCCCGCAGGCCTCACCCCTCTGTCACTGACCTGTCACCGAACCGTAGTCTAGTGGCCCGCGTCCCCGCGGCGGCAGCGTCACACCCGTGCAGAAGCGCATCCTGATCGTCGAAGACGAGCCCGCCATCCGCGACATGGTGGCCTTCGCCCTGCGCAAGGGCGAGTACGAGCCGATCCACGCCGGCGACGCCCGCGAGGCGCAGTCCGCGATCGCCAACCGGGTGCCGGACCTCATCCTGCTCGACTGGATGCTGCCCGGCACCAGCGGCCTGGAGCTGGCCCGGCGCTGGCGGCGCGAGGCGCTGACCCGCGAGGTGCCGATCATCATGCTGACCGCCCGCGGCGAGGAGAACGACCGCGTCGGCGGCCTGGAGGCCGGCGTCGACGACTACGTGGTCAAGCCGTTCTCGGCGCGCGAGCTGCTCGCCCGCATCCGCGCCGTGCTGCGCCGCTCGCGCGAGGACGACGAGGACGGCAGCGTCAGCGTCGGCCCGCTGCGGATCGACGGCGCCGCGCACCGCGTGTTCGCGCAGGGCGCCGAGGGTCCGCAGCCCGTGCAGATCGGCCCCACCGAGTACCGCCTGCTGCACTTCTTCATGACCCACCCCGAGCGCGTGTATTCGCGCACCCAGCTGCTCGACCACGTCTGGGGCGGCAGCGTGTACGTCGAGGAACGCACCGTCGACGTGCACATCCGCCGACTGCGCAAGACCCTCGAACCGCACGCGCTCGACGGCATGGTGCAGACCGTCCGCGGCGCGGGGTACCGGTTCTCGGCGTCCGCTGAAGCATGAAGCGGGAACGGGGAACCGGGAACAGGGAAGCGACATCGTTGCGCGCGCCATCGCACGAGGTGTCCAGCGTCCACGGAGGGTCAGGGCGACGAGCAGTCTCGCTGCACTCCGGCGCCCTGCCTGACGCGCGCTTCCCTGTTTCCCGTTCCCCGTTCCCGCTTTAATCCCCCTATGCCCCCCCGCGCCCATTCCGCCTGGCTGCGCACCCTCGGCCACCTCGGCCTGGTGCTGGTCATCGCCGCCATCGTCGGATGGGGGCTGGGCAAGGTGTGGCCGTCGATCACGCTGGCGGCGCTGGGCATCGTCGCGTGGCACTACTGGCGCCTGCGCGGGATCCTGATGCGGCTGACCGCGCGCCAGCGGCTGCCGCCGCCGCTGGGCGACGGCGTCTGGAACGAGCTCGACCGCCTCCTGCACCGCACCCAGGTCGAGATGCGCGTGCGCAAGCGGCGGCTGATCGCGATGCTGCGCGCCTACCGCGCCGCTGCCGCGGTGCTGCCGGACGCGATCGTGGTCGTCGACCGCACCACACAGCGCGTGGTGTGGTTCAGCGAGGCGGCCACGCCGCTGCTCGGCCTGCGGTTCCCCGCCGACATCGGCGCGCCGCTGGTCGAACGGCTGCATCCACTGCCGATCGCCGCGTGGCTGGCATCCGGCCACACCGGCGAACCGCTGGATGCGCCCGCGCCGCGCGACCCGGCGATGACCCTGAGCCTGCGCCTGATCCCGTACTCGGACGACCTCTGGCTGCTGGTCGCGCGCGACGTCAGCCGCCTGCTGCACCTCGAGCAGATGCGGCGCGACTTCGTCGCCAACGTCTCGCACGAGCTGCGCACGCCGCTGACGGTCGTGCATGGCTACCTGGACATGCTCGACCCGGACGACCACCCCGAATGGGCGCCGATGCTGGCCGAAATGGCGCGCCAGTCCCAGCGCATGACCCAGCTGGTCGAGGACCTGCTCACCCTGTCGCGCCTGGAAGTGGCCGAGGACCTGCCCGCGCAGGAGCCGGTCGCGATGGCCTCGATGCTCGCCACGCTGCGCCGCGAGGCCAACGCGCTCAGCCAGGGCCGCCACGCCGTCGAACTCGAGGACGGCGCGCGCGTGGACCTTTTGGGGTCGAACAAGGAACTGCACAGCGCGTTCTCGAACCTGGTCAGCAACGCGGTGCGCTACACGCCGCGCGGCGGGCGCATCCGCATCGGCTTCCACCACGATCCGGCCAATCCCGGCGGCGCGGTGCTCACCGTGGAGGACACCGGCTACGGCATTCCCGCGGCGCACCTGCCGCGCATCACCGAGCGCTTCTACCGCGTGTCCAACAGCCGCTCGCGCGAAACCGGCGGCACCGGGCTGGGGCTGTCGATCGTCAAGCACGTGCTGCACCTGCACCAGGGGTGGCTCGCGATCGAGAGCGAGGTCGGTGTGGGCAGCCGCTTCAGCTGCCACTTCGGGCCCGGCCGCGTGCTGCGGCGTGCGCACGACGCCGCGGTCGCCGACACTGGAGCGGACCAAGACCGGACCGCCGCCTGACATGCCCCGCCGCCAGCCCGCCGTCGCGCCGACCGCCCCGTACGCTGCCCACGCCGAACCGGACCGCCTCGACCCGCTGCGCGACCCGTCGCTGTACTTCAACCGGGAGCTGTCGCAGCTCGACTTCAACGTCCGCGTGCTGGCCCAGGCGCAGGATCTGTCGGTGCCGCTGCTGGAGCGGCTGAAGTACCTGTGCATCAGCTGCACCAACCTCGACGAGTTCTTCGAGATCCGCGCCGGCACGCTGCGCCATGCGATGGAGCTGGGGCTACCCTCCGGCACCGAGGGCATGAGCCCGGCCACCCTGCTGGGACAGATCCACGAGCGCGCCGCGGCACTCGTCGCCGCGCAGTACGCCTGCTGGAACGACCTGCTGCGCCCGGCGCTGTCGGACGCCGGCGTGCGCGTGCTCGGGCGCGATTCCTGGGACCACGCGCAGGCCGAATGGCTGCGTGCGTACTTCCGCGACGAGATCATGCCGGTGCTCTCGCCGCTGGGACTGGACCCGGCGCACCCATTCCCGAAGATCCTCAACAAGTCGCTCAACATCGTGGTCGTGCTGGAGGGCCGCGATGCGTTCGGCCGCGCCGGCAACCTCGCGGTGGTGCGCGCGCCGCGCTCGCTGCCACGCATCATCCAGCTGCCGCCGGAGGTCTCCGGCGGGACCAGCGACTACGTGTTCCTGTCCTCAGTGCTGTCCACGTTCGTGGACGAGCTGTTCCCGGGGATGAAGGTCAAGGGCGCCTACCAGTTCCGCGTCACCCGCAACTCCGAGCTGCTGGTCGACGAGGAGGAGGTCGACAACATCGCGCTCGCGTTGCGCGACGAGCTGGTCGGCCGCGGGTACCTCAAGGCGGTGCGCCTGGAGATCGCCGAGGCCTGCCCGCCCAACATCGTGGCGATGCTGCTGGAGAACTTCGACCTGCCGGAGAACGCGGTCTACCGCATCAACGGCCCGGTCAACCTCAACCGCGTGATCCAGGTCTACGACCTGGTGCAGCGCCCGGACCTCAAGTTCCCGCCGTTCTCCCCGCGCGTGCCCAAGGGCATCGAGTCGATGTTCGACACCGTCGCGCGCGCCGACATGCTGCTGCACCACCCGTTCGACTCCTTCGCACCGGTGCTGGAGCTGATCAAGCAGGCGGCCGAGGACCCGCACGTGCTGGCGATCAAGCAGACGCTGTACCGCGCCGGCAAGGATTCGCCGATCGTCGAGCAGCTGGTGCAGGCCGCGCGCAACGGCAAGGACGTCACCGTCGTGGTCGAGCTGCGCGCGCGCTTCGACGAGGAGGCCAACCTCGGCCTCGCCGACCGCCTGCAGGAAGCCGGCGTGCAGGTCGTCTACGGCGTGGTGGGCTACAAGACCCACGCCAAGATGCTGCTGATCGTGCGGCGCGAGGCCGGGGTGCTCAAGCGCTATGTCCACCTGGGCACCGGCAACTACCACTCGGGCACGGCCCGCGTGTACACCGACTTCGGCCTGGTCACCTGCGACCCGGACATCGGCAGCGACGTGCACCAGATCTTCCAGCAGATGTCGGGCCTGGCGCCGGCGATCAAGCTGCGCTGCCTGCTGCAGTCGCCGTTCACCCTGCACGCAGGGCTGCTCGAGCGCATCGCGCGCGAGGCGCGGCATGCGCGCGCGGGCCGTCCGGCGCGCATCGTCGCCAAGATGAATGCCCTCAACGAGCCGCAGGTGGTACGCGCGCTGTACGCGGCCAGCCAGGACGGCGTGCGCATCGAACTGATCGTGCGCGCGGCGTGCACGCTGCGGCCGGGGGTCGAAGGCGTTTCGGAGAACATCCGCGTGCGTTCGATCGTGGGCCGGTTCCTCGAACACCACCGCGTGTACTGGTTCGCCAACGATGGGAGCCCGGACCTGTTCTGTTCGTCGGCCGACTGGCTGGAACGCAACCTGCTGCGGCGCATCGAGACGGGCTTCCCGATCCGCGATGCGGGCCTGGCCCGGCGCGTGTACGACGAGGCGCTCGAGAACTACCTCGCCGACAACTGCACCGCGTGGGAACTGCAACCGGACGGCAGCTATGCCCGCGTGCAGCCGCGCGAGGGCGAGGCGCCGCATTCCGCGCAGGGCGCGCTGCTGGCGCGCCTGTAGGGGCGCGCCTGCGCCTGCGCCGGACCCCTGCAACCCCGGAGCACGGTGGAGCCGCAGACGTGTCCCCGGACGGCGCATCTCAAGCCGCCCGACCTCGTTCTGCTCGACCGGGCCATCACCAGCGACCAGGCATGCAGGCGCGTCGCCACGCGACAATCGCCCGTCCACCGAAGCATTCCGCCATGACCGAAACCCTGCGCACCACGCCCCTGCCGCTGAGCGACGGCGACCTGCTGGCCGCGGTCGACCTGGGCTCCAACAGCTTCCACATGGTGGTGGCGCGCTACGTGCTGGGGCAATTGCGCACCGTGGACCGGCTGCGCGAGACGGTGCGGCTGGCCGAGGGCCTGGACCGCCGCGGCGCGCTGGCCCCGGACGTGCGCCAGCGCGCGTTCGATTGCCTGGCCCGCTTCGGCGAGCGCCTGCGCGACATCCCGCCGCAGAACGTGCGCGCGGTGGCCACCAACACCGTGCGCCGCCTGGCCGCGCCGCAGGCGTTCCTGATGCCCGCCGAGAGCGCGCTCGGGCACGCCATCGAAGTGGTCGCCGGCCGCGAGGAGGCGCGTCTGATCTATCTCGGCGTGGCCCATGCGCAGCCGTCCAGGCCCGGCGAGCTGCGCCTGGTGATGGACATCGGCGGCGGCTCGACCGAATGCATCATCGGCTCGGGCTTCGAGGCGATCGAGCGCGAGAGCGTGCAGCTGGGCTGCATCGCCACCACGCGCCGCTTCTTCGACGACGGCCGGCTCTCGCGCAAGAAATGGCGTGGAGCGCTCACCGAGGTCACGGCCGAGTTCCAGCAGTTCGCGCAGGCCTACCGTTCGCTCGGCTGGCAGGAGGCGCTCGGGTCGTCCGGCACGATCAAGGCGATCGGCGAGATCTGCGCGGCGATGAAGCTGACCAAGGGCGCGGTCACCTCCGAGGCGCTGCCGCAGGTGCGCGACCGCCTGCTCATGGCCGAGCGCATCGAGGACATCGAGCTGCCCGGCCTGTCCAGCGACCGCCGCCGCGTGATCGCCGGCGGCGTGCTGATCATGGAGGCCGCGTTCGACGCGCTGGGCCTGTCCCGGATGGCGGTCAGCAAGGCCGCGCTGCGCGAGGGCATCCTCTACGACATGCTCGGTCGCGGTGGCGCCGACGACCCGCGCGACGCGGCGGTCGCCGCGCTCATGCAGCGCTACGGCATCGAGGCCGCGCAGGCCGCGCGCGTGCAGGCCACGGTGCTGCGCCTGTTCGACCAGGTCGCGCAGGCCTGGGGCATGGACGCCGACGACCGCCTGATGCTCGCGCGCGCCGCGCGCCTGCACGAGCTGGGGCTGGCCATCGCGCACAGCCAGTACCACGTGCATGGCGCCTACGTGGTCGAGCATTCGGACATCTCCGGCTTCTCGCGCCAGCAGCAGCAGTTCCTCGCCGCGCTGCTGCGCACGCATCGCCGCAACATCCCCAAGTCCGCATTCGATGCCCTGCCCGACCGCCTGCTGGCCGTCGCCCGCCGCAGCGCGGCGCTGCTGCGGCTGGCGGTGCTGCTGCACCGCGCGCACGAAGCCGAGCCGATCCCGCGGCTGGACGCGCGCGCCGAGGGCCCGGTGCTCACGATCACCGTCTCGCGCCGCTGGCTGGAGGCGCGGCCACTTGCCAGGGCGGACCTCGCCGGCGAGCCGGATTACATGGTGGGCCTGGGCATCGTGCTGCGGATCGAAGCCGACGCCTGACCCTGTGGGCTCGGGCTTAACCCACCACGCGATACGCACGGCGTCGCCGGTGGGCCAAGGCCCACCCTATGCATCTGACGCCATAGGGTGGGCCCTGGCCCACCGCGCGATACGAAGGTTGCTGCCGGTGGGCCAAGGCGCACCTTATGGAGCTAGCCCCTGGCCCTAGCCCCTAGCCTCTAGCCCCAAGCCCCTGCTTCACCGCAACAACTCCCGGAACCCCTCCGCATCGAGCGGATGCCCGAGCCAGAAGCCCTGCGCGAGGTCGCAGCCGCGTTCGCGCAGCAGGTCGAAGTGCCCTTCCTTTTCGACGCCCTCGGCGACCACCGTGATCCCGAGCGAATGCGCCATCGCGATGATCGCGCTGGTGAGCGCGAGGTCGTCGGGGTCGCGCAGGATGTCGGCCACGAAGCTGCGGTCGATCTTGACCCCGTCCACCGGCACGCGGCGCAGGTGCGACAGGCCCGAGAAGCCGGTGCCGAAGTCGTCGAGCCACACCTTGACCCCCGACGCGCGCAGGCGCGCCAGCAGCGCGCTGGCATGCGCCTCGTCGCCGATCACCGCGGTCTCGGTCAGCTCCACGTGCAGCCGTTCGGGCGCCATGCCGGTGTCGCGCAGCACGTCCTCGACAAGGTGGGGCAGGTCGCCGCTGCGCAGCTGGCGCGGCGAGACGTTGACCGAGACGAACATCGGCTGCCCGGTCCCGCGCGATGGCGGCCAGCGCATCGCCGCCTCGCACGCGCTGCGCAGCACGCGCGGGCCGAGCACCTCGATCAGCCCGCTCTGCTCGGCCACGTCGATGAACACCGCCGGCGCGATCACGCCCTGCTCGGGGTGCTGCCAGCGCAGCAGCGCCTCGGCGCCGACCAGCACGCCGTCGGCGAGGCGGAACACCGGCTGGTACACCACGTTCATCTCGCCGCGGTCCCACGCGCCGCGCAGCTCGTGCTCCAGGTGCACGCGGCGTTCCACCGCCTCGTCCATCGCGCGGCTGTAGAACCGGTAGCAGTTCTTGCCGGCGACCTTGGCCTGGTACATCGCGATGTCGCCGTTCTTCATCAGCGCCATCGCGCCCTGCGCGTCCTGCGGGAACAGCGTGATGCCGATCGACGTGCCGAGGAACACCTGCCGGTCGTGCACGTGCAGCGGCCTGCCGAGTTCGTCGACCAGCGCGTCGGCCAGCCGGGTGGCCAGCGAGCGCACGTCCTCGCCCTGCACCAGGATCACGAACTCGTCGCCGCCGAAGCGCGCCAGCATCGCGTCGTCGCCGCCCAGGGACTCGACCACCGCGCGGATCCGGTTGCCGAACTGCAGCAGCACCTCGTCGCCCGCGTCGTGGCCCAGGCTGTCGTTGATGCGCTTGAAGTCGTCCACGTCGGCGAACAGCAGCGCCAGTTGCCGACTCGCGCCATGCAGCTGCAGCAGCCGCTGGTCGAGCGCCTCGCGGAACGCCAGCCGGTTCGACAGCCCGGTGAGCGCGTCGGTGTAGGCCATGCGACGGATGTCGCGGTCGTGCCGCGCGATCGCCTCGTTCATGCGCGAGAACGCGCGCACCAGGTCGCCCACCTCGTCGTGGCGATTGCTCGCGAGCGCGACCGACTCGTACTGGCCGGTCTCGATCGTGTGCGCCGCCTCGGCCAGCTCGCGGATCGGCCGCACCAGCCAGCGCTGGATCAGCCACAGCATCCAGCCGCCGAGCGCCAGCAGCAGGCCGCCCAGCACCACGCTCCACACCAGGTTGCGCCGGCCGATGCGGTCGAGCTCGCCGCGCAGCGACGCCAGCGCGCGGTCCTGGGTGGCGCGCAGCGCATCGAGGTCGTAGCCCACGCGCACGCCGCCGATGCGCTCGTTGCCGATCATCACCGGCGCGGACACGTCCATCGTGCGCTCGCCCATCTGCACGTGCAGGCCCCGTGCGCGCACCACCTCGAAGGCCATCGGGTCGCGCATCGGCGTGCCGTAGCGGGCGATGTCGTCGCTGCCGTCGTGCAGCACCCGCCCCTGGGTGTCGTAGACGATCACGTAGCGCGTGCCCGGCTGGCGCAGCGCCGCGCGCGTGTAGCCGCCGACGGTGTCCAAGTCGAAGAAGTACAGCGGGTTGGCCAGCGAGTCGGCCAGCTGCGCCACCATGCCCTCGCCGCGCTGGCGCAGCGTGTCGCCCACCAGCGATTCGATGGTGCTGCGGCTCAGGCGGTCGACCTGCGACTGCATGCGCTCCTGGCGGTCCAGCTGCAGCGCCACCAGCGCCAACACCACCACCAGCCCCAGCGCCATCATCGCCAGGAACCTGGCGCGCAGTCCGTAGCGCAGGGTCATTCGACCTCCGCGCGCACGCGCACGACGCCCGCGGCGATGCGGTCCAGCGACGCCTGCGAAGCCGGGTCGATCGGCAGGAACCGCGTGGTCTGGAAGAACCGCAGCAGCGCCTCGCCGGCGTCCGGGTCGCTCGCCGCCTCCAGCAGCACCTCGCGCAGCCGCGCGCTGACCGCCGGCGGCATGCCGTCGCGCACGAGTTCCAGCGCGCGCGGGTATGGGCCGGTGCTGGCGATCACACGCAGGTCGCGCTTGAACAGCTCGGGCATGCGCCGCGGGTTGTTCCAGTCCACGTTGCTCATCACCCCGGCGCTGACCAGGCGCTTGTGCACCCACGTGGCGATGTTCAGTTCCGACCGCGCGAACAGGTAGCCGACCACGTCACCGGGCACCGGGTCCGACGGCGAGAGCAGCAGTTCCAGCGGGATCCCGCGCTCGAGCAGCTCGATGGCGGGCATGAAGTAGGCACTGGTCGACAACGGCCGCTGGAACGCCACGCTGTGCCCGCGCAGCGCGTCGATGCCGTCGATGCCGCTGTCGCGGCGCACGAAGAACACCGTGCTGTAGTGGCTGGTGCCGTCGCGCTCGGAGAGCACCAGCGGCACCGCGTCGGCGCGCTCGCGCAGCAGCATGGCGGTGCCGGCCGTCTCGCTGACCCAGTCCACGCGGCCGCGCCGCAGGTAGCTGGCCATCTGCTGGGCGTCGCGCGCCATCAGGATGCGGCCCTCGCGGATGCCCACGTCGCGCATGCGCGGCACCACGTAGTCGAGCAGGGGCTTGAGCTGCTCGTAGTGCGTCTTGGGATCGTCGCTGATGCGGCCCAGCACCAGCACGCCGTCGTCGGCCCGCGCGGCGGCGGGCAGCAGGCAGGCAAGCGTGATGAGGCTGGCGGCGACGGCGCGAAGGCAGGCGGTCAGCAACGGCGGATCCCGGGACGGCAGGAGCGTCGCGGAGCGTAAAGGATCGCGAAACCGGCGAATAGCGCCACCGGGTTCAGGCCTCGCCACGCCCGGCGAGCGTGGCCATCCGCGCCGCGTCCGCGAGGATCCCGCGCAGCAGCCGCACCTCGCGTTCGTCGAGCGCCGCGCGGCTGAACAGGCGCCGCAGCTTGCGCAGCGCCGAATCGGGCGTGCGGCCCTTGTGGAAGTCGATCAGGTCAAGCGTCTCGGCCAGTTGCCCGTAGAAGCCCTCCAGCTGCGCGTGCGAGGCAGGCCGGTCGCGGTCCTCGCGTCGCGGGGCCGGCGCCTGCGGCGCGGCGTCGCGTTGCAGCATCGCCATGCGCACCTCGTAGGCCACCACCTGCACCGCCATCGCCAGGTTGAGCGAGCCGTAGGCCGGGTTCGAGGGGATGTGGATGGCCGCATGGCACAGGTGCAGCTCGTCGTTGGTCAGGCCGGTGCGCTCGCGCCCGAAGACCAGCGCGACCTCGTCGCCGCCGTTCGCGCGCGACCACGCATGCGCGGCGGCGGCGCGCGGCTCGAAGGCGTCCATGGCCACGCGGCGGCTGCGCGCGGTGCAGCCGAGCACCAGCTGGCAATCGGCGACCGCGTCGGCCAGCGAGGCGGTGACCGGCGCGTGCGCCAGCACGTCGTCGGCGCCGGCGGCCAGGGCGACCGCCTCGCGGCCGGGCTCGCATTCCGGCGCGGCCAGCACCAGCCGCGACAGCCCCATCGTCTTGATCGCGCGCGCGGCCGAGCCGACGTTGCCCGGATGCTGGCTGCCGACCAGCACCACGCGGATGCGTGCGAGCGCATCTGCGTGGGGGTCGGTTTCGGAGGGATCCGCGGCGTGCGCCGCGTCGAGGGTGCCCATGCCCACAATGGTAGACTCCGCGCCCCCGGCTCCGACCGGGCGTGCTCTTCTCCACCGCCAGCGGGTCTCCACCGCCTCATCCGCGAGTCGCGTCGTCATGCAGAAACCCGCCATCACCCTCATGGTCAAGGCCGCCCGCGCGGCGGGCAACGTGCTGCTGCGGCACATGCACCGCCTGGACGCGCTGAACGTGGTGGAGAAGGACCGCATGGACTACGCGAGCGAGGTCGACTCGCTGGCCGAGGCGGAGATCATCAAGGAGTTCCGCAAGGCCACGCCCGAGAACGCGATCCTCGGCGAGGAGAGCGGCATCCTCGGCAAGGGCCGCGCGACCTGGGTCATCGACCCGCTCGACGGCACCAGCAACTACCTGCACGGCATCCCGCACTGGTGCGTGTCCATTGCGCTGGTCGAGAACGGCGAGCCGGTGCACGGGGTGGTCTTCGACCCGCTGCGCAACGAGCTGTTCACCGCCAGCCGCGGCAGCGGCGCCACCCTCAACGACAAGCGCATCCGCGTGGCCGACCGCAAGGATCTGGCCGGCGCGATGCTGATCACCGGCTTCCCGCCGCGCGAGCGCAGCCGGGTCGGCGCGCACCTGCGCTGCGTCGAGCGCCTGCTCGGCGAGGCCGAGGACATCCGCCGCACCGGCTCGGCCGCGCTGGACCTCGCGTACGTGGCCTGCGGCCGCGCCGATGGCTACTTCGAGGCCGGCGTGAAGCCGTGGGACATCGCCGCCGGCGCGCTCATGGTGCGCGAGGCGGGAGGCAAGGTCGTGGACTTCCGCGGCCGCGCGACCGGGCCGATGGACGCGCGCGGCACCGTGGGGCGTCCGCTGGTCGCCGGCAACCTGCGCGTGTGCGACGCGCTGCAGCACCAGATCGTCGACACCGGCTACGCGGCGGCGTTCGAGGACGCACCCGGCGCGCTGCGCGCCGAAGCGCAGGACTGAAGCCCCGGCGTCCCTGCACGCGTGCGCGGGCCTGGCTGCACCGATCCGGCGTGTATCAACTCGTAGGCTGGGTTGGCTTCATCAACCCAGCATCCGCACCTCAATGCCGGGTTGATGAAGCCAACCCGGCCTACGTCCGGCGATGCCCTGCCGCGCCAGAGTTGTCCAGCCCCCTGTAACCACGGTTGCGACGCGGGCAGGCTCGATCACACGGCGACTCCAGCAACGAAAAAAGCCGCGCATCCGCGCGGCTTTTTCGTTGCGACGCGTGCCCGCTCAGGGCCTGCGCGCCAGCGCCGCCTCGTCGCGTGCCTTGGGCAGCAGGTCCTGCTTGGTCACGCCCAGCCACAGCAGCAGCGGGCAGGCCACGAAGATCGTCGACAGCGTGCCGATCACGATACCGATGATCTGCGCCTCGGCCATCCCGCGCAGCGAGCCGCCGCCGTACAGGTACAGCGCCACCACCGTCAGCAGCGCCACGAACGAGGTGATGATCGTGCGCGACAGCGTCTGGTTGACCGACGCGTCCAGCACCGCCACCGGGTCGGCGCGCATCGCGCGGAAGTTCTCGCGCACGCGGTCGAACACCACGATGGTGTCGTTGATCGAGTAGCCCATCACCGACAGCACGCCCGCCAGCACCGTGAGGTCGAACTCGCGGCCCATCAGCGCGAACCAGCCCAGCACCAGGATGACGTCGTGCAGCGTCGTGATGACCGCGGCGATCGCGAACTTCTTCTCGAACCGGAACGAGATGTAGATGAGGAAGCCGACGATCACGAACAGCATCGCCCAGATGCCGTTGACCGCGAGCTCGCGGCCCACCTGCGCGGTGACCTGGGCGCTGCTCTGCACGGTCGCCGGGTTGTCCGGCGTCGAGGCGACCTGCGCCACGCGCTGGGCCACGCTGGACACCCGCGACACCACGTCGCCGCCCTGCCCGCCCTCGGTCTGCAGCCGCACCAGGAGTTCGCGGCCGGTGCCGAGCGTCTGCACCACCGGGCTCTCGAAGCCGGCCGCCTGCAGCCGCGAGCGCACGTCGTCGACGTCCACGGGCCGCTCGTAGCGCAGCTCGACGCCCACGCCGCCGGTGAAGTCCAGCGCGAAGTTGAAGCCCTTGAACGCGATCGCGCCGATCGCCACCAGCATCAGGCCCAGCGCGATCGCCAGCGACACCCAGCGCAGGCGCATGAAGCGGAACGTGCTGTCGTACGGGAAGAGGTTGAACGGTTTCATCGGTACGGGCGTCCGGTCAGATCGCGATCGAGGTCAGCTTGCGGCGCCCGCCATACACCAGCGTGGCGATGCCGCGCGACACGCCGACGGCGGTGTACATCGAGGTCAGGATGCCGAGGATCATCGACACCGCGAAGCCCTTGACCGGCCCGGTGCCGAACGCGAACAGCGCCACGCCGGCGAGGATCGCGGTGATGTTGGCGTCGGCAATCGTGCCGGTGGCGCGGTCGTAGCCGGTCGCGATGGCGGTCTGCGGCGGCAGCCCCGCGCGCAGCTCCTCGCGGATGCGTTCGTTGATCAGCACGTTGGCGTCCACCGACATGCCCACCGTGAGCGCGATGCCCGCCAGGCCCGGCAGGGTCAGCGTGAAGCCCAGCAGCGACATCAGCGCCACCACCATCAGCAGGTTGATCAGCAGCGCCACGCAGGTGATCAGACCGAACATCCGGTAGTACACCAGGAAGAACACCAGCGCGAACGCGAACGAGTACAGCACCGCGCGCAGGCCGCGCTCGACGTTCTCGGCGCCCAGGCTCGGGCCCACGGTGCGTTCCTCGATGAAGTCCATCGGCGCGGCCAGCGCGCCGGCCTTGAGCAGCAGCGCCAGTTCGGACGCCTGCTCCGGGCTGTCCAGGCCCGAGGTCTGGAAATCCCGGCCCAGCGCTTCGCGGATGGTGGCCACCGAGATCACCTCCTCCTCGACGCGCGTGCTGCGCACCTCGCGGCCCTCGACGATGCGCACCTCGGGGATGCGCTCGATGTACACCACCGCCAGACCTTTGTTCACGTGCTGGCTGGAGTACTCGAACATGCGGTCGCCGCCGACGCTGTTGAGCTGGATCGACACGGCCGGCGAGCCGTCGTCGGGTGCGCGCCCGGCGACCGCGCCGGTGAGCTGGTCACCCGAGACGATCACCTGCTTCTTGAGCAGCACCGGCACCGGCTTGCCATCGGGCCCGGTCTCCTTGCGGTTGAACAGGCGCGCATCGGGCGGCACGTTGCCGCGCAGGGCCTCCTCGATGCTGCCCTCGTGCACGCCACGGAATTCGAGCGTCGCCGTCGCGCCGAGCACGCGCTTGGCCTGCGCGGTGTCCTGCACGCCGGGCAGCTGCACCACGATACGGTCCTCGCCCTGGCGGGTGATCACCGGCTCGGCCACGCCCAGCGCGTTGATGCGGTTGCGCAGCGTGCCGATGTTCTTGTCCACCGCCTCGACCGCGATCGCGCGCAGCTCGGCCTCCGGCACGCGGCCGGTCAACACCGCGCCGTCGAGCTCGAACTGCAGCGACGGCTCGGCGCGCGCGAGCACCTCGCGCGCCGCGGTGCCGCGCGCGGCATTGGCCAGCCGCGCGACCACGGCGTCGTTGCCGCTACGCTCGACCGACTCGTACGCGATACGCTCCTCGCGCAGCACGCTGCGGACCTCGTCGGCGATCGAATCCAGCCGCTTGTCCAGCGCGGCCTGCTGGTCGACCTGCATCAGGAAGTGCACGCCGCCCTGCAGGTCCAGCCCCAGCAGCATCGGCCGGGCGCGCAGCGCCTCCAGCCATGCCGGGGACGTGGACGCGAGGTTCAGCGCCACCACGTAGTCGCTGCCCAACGCCTGGCGGACGGTGTCGGCGGCGCGCACCTGCGCGTCCGGCGAGCCCAGCCGCACCAGCAGCGTGTTGGCGTCCTCGATGCCCACGCGCGCGCCCTGCACGCCGGCGCGTGCCAGCTCGGCGCGCACGCGCGCAGAGAGCGCGGCGTCGACCGGGGCGCCGCGCGCCGCGCGCACCTGCACGGACGGGTCCTGCGGGAAGACGTTGGGCAGCGCGTACAGCGCGGACAGCGCCAGCACGAGCACGATGAGCACGTATTTCCAGCGGGCATAGGTCAGCATGGATCGATCCTGCGCGCCGGCCATGGGCCGGCGTCATTGAGGGGCGCGGAAGGGCGCCGGGGCCGCGGTGCCGCCACGCTCCCCGCGCGACGGCCGGCCCGTTCGATGGCGGCGGCTCAGGCCGCCTTCAAGGTGCCCTTGGGCAGCACGTTGGCGACCGAGCCCTTCTGCACGCGGATGCGCACGTTGTCGGCCACCTCGACGGTGACGAAGTGTTCGCCCAGCTCGGTGATGGTGCCGGCGATGCCGCCGTTGGTGAGCACCTCGTCGCCGCGCGCCAGCTTGTCGATCATCACGCGATGTTCCTTCGCGCGCTTCATCTGCGGACGGATCATCAGGAAGTACATCACCGCGAACACCGCCACCAGCGGCAGCAGGCCCAGCAGGCCGCCACCGAACAGGCCGGGCGGCGGCGCGGCGGGCGCGGTGGTCGCCTGGGCGAAGGCGGGCGCGACGAGGAGGTCGAGCAGATTCATGAACACGTGTCCGGCAGGCCGAAAATAGCCCCGGAGTATGCCACGGACCGTGCCCTAGCCCCTCTCCGGCCGGGAGCGGGCGTGGGGTGTGGGGCGACGGCGCCATGCTCGTGAAGCGGCCTCGGCGCTGGCGAGGCGACGGACGCGCTCTCCGTTCGAACGATCGCTTCATCGAACGCACCGCCCCTCTCCCCAACCCCTCTCCCGGTGGGAGAGTGGCTAATCCGCCGGGAGCTCGCGCAATGCGTGGAACTGCGCGCGGAACCCGGCGAAGCGTCCCTGTGCGATCGCCTCGCGCATCTGCGCCATCAGCCGCTGGTAGTAGCGCAGGTTGTGCAGCGTGCCGAGCACCGGCACGAGCATCTCGTTGCAGCGGTCGAGGTGGCGCAGGTAGCCGCGGCTGAAGCCGCCCGCGCAGGCCACGCAGTCGCAGCCCTCCTCGATCGGCCGCAGGTCCTGCTCGTATTTCGCGTTGCGCACGCGCACCGTGCCGGTGGAGGTGAAGTAGTGCCCGTTGCGCGCGTTGCGGGTGGGCATCACGCAGTCGAACATGTCCACCCCGCGCGCGACCGCCTCCACCAGGTCCTCCGGGCGCCCGACGCCCATCAGGTAGCGCGGCCGGTCGACGGGCAGCTGCGGCGCGGTGTGGTCGAGCATCGCATTGCGCTCGGCTTCCGTCTCGCCGACCGCCAGGCCGCCGATTGCGTAGCCGTCGAAGCCGATCGCCTTGAGCCCCTCGGCCGAACGCGTGCGCAGGTCATGGTGCACGCCCCCCTGGACGATGCCGAACAGCGCGGCGTCGTTGCCCTCGTGCGCGCGCTTGCTGCGTTCGGCCCAGCGCAGCGAGAGCTCCATCGAGCGCTGCACGAGCTCCGCGCCGACCGGCTTGCCGTCGACGTGCACCGGCGGGCACTCGTCGAAGATCATCACGATGTCGCTGCCGAGCACCTTCTGCACATGCATGGATTCCTCGGGGCCGAGGAACACCTTGCGGCCATCGGTGGGCGCGGCAAAGGTCACGCCCGCCTCGGTGATTTTCCGCTTGTGTGCGAGCGAGAACACCTGGAAGCCGCCGGAATCGGTGAGGATCGGCCCGTTCCAGCGCGCGAAGCCGTGCAGGCCGCCATGCGCTTCGATCACCTCCAGGCCCGGGCGCAGGTACAGGTGGAAGGTGTTGCCGAGGATGATCTCGGCACCCAGGTCGCGCACTTGGTCGGGCAGCACGCCCTTGACCGTGCCGTAGGTGCCGACCGGCATGAAGGCCGGCGTCTCGATGGTGCCGCGCGGGAACGTGAGGCGGCCGCGTCGCGCTGCGCCGTCGGTGGCGAGCAGGTCGAAGGACATGCGACTCACGCCGGGGCCCCCACCTGCGGCCACAGCAACATCGCGTCCCCGTACGAAAAGAACCGGTACCGCTGCGCGATCGCGTGCGCGTAGGCATCGAAGATGCGCGACTTGCCCGCGAATGCCGCCACCATCATCAGCAGCGTGCTTTCCGGCAGGTGGAAGTTGGTCACCAGCGCGTCGACCGCGGTGATCCGGTAGCCCGGCAGGATGAACAGCTGCGTCTCGCCGGAAAACGGCGCAAGCCGCGGGTGTCCGTCGCCCTCACGGCGCGTGGCGGTTTCCAGCGCGCGCACCACGGTCGTGCCGACCGCGACCACGCGCCCGCCCGCCTCGCGCGTGCGGGCGATCCGCTCGACCAGCGCGGCACCGACGTTGAGCCATTCGCTGTGCATCACGTGGCGCGACAGGTCGTCCGCGCGCACCGGCTGGAAGGTGCCTGCGCCGACGTGCAGGGTGACGTGGCCGATGCCGATTCCGGCGTCGTGCAGCGCGTCGAGCAGGCCTTCGTCGAAGTGCAGGCCGGCAGTGGGGGCGGCGACCGCGCCGGCCTCGCGCGCGAACACGGTCTGGTAGCGCTCGGCGTCGGCGCCGTCGGGGCGCCGGGTGATGTACGGCGGCAGTGGCAGGTCCCCTGCGCGCTGCAGCCAGTCCTCCAGCGGCCCATCCACGTGGAAACGCACGCGCCAGAATTCCCCGTCGCGCGCGAGCACCTCGACCTCGCCGCCCGCATCCAGCGCGATGCGCGAGGCCGGTTGCGGCGCCTTGCTCACGCCCAGCTGCACGCGTGCCTCGCCATCGCCGAGCAGGCGCTCCATCAGGAGTTCAACGCGCCCGCCCGTCGCCTTCTGTCCGTGCAGCCGCGCGGGGATGACCCGGGTGTCGTTGAACACGACCAAGTCCCCCGCGCGCAGCAGCGACGGCAGGTCGCGCACGTGGCGATCCTCGAACGGCGCCCCGCCCGGCGGCACCACCAGCAGGCGGCTGGCCGAACGCTCGGGCAACGGCGCCTGCGCGATCAGTTCGGGCGGCAGGTCGTAGTGGAAGTCGGACTTCTTCAAGGTGCTGGGTCACGCGAGCCGCGCGGCGTGCGCAGGGACGCGGATTCTAGAAGCGTTGGCAGACGCAACCCCCGATCTAGGGACCAAGCTCCTGTCGCCCCTGCGGAAGCAGGGGCCCAGCGCCTTCATTGCGTCGTGCCGGCTCAAGCCAGAGTCACTGGGCCCCTGCTTTCGCAGGGGCGACGGGTTGCATGTGGCGCAAGTGGGGCACCGTGAATCAACGCGATGCCTCGCCACTCACCCACGCGCCGCCTACCGCTCGAACTTCGCCGACAGGATGATCGACGACGTCGTGCGCTCCACGCCGTCGACCGCGCCGATGCGGTCGGTCAGGGCATCCATCTGCGCGACCGTGGGCGCCACGCCGAGCGCCATCAGGTCGAACGCGCCGCTGACCGAATGCAGCGCGCGCACCTCCGGCATCGCGCGCAGGGCGTCCACCACCGCGGGCATCTGCTTGGGCAGCACCGTGACCATGATGTGCGCGCGGATGTGGCCACGCTCGGCGACATCGGCCACGCGCACCGTGTAGCCGGCGATCACCCCGTCGCGCTCGAGCCGCTCGATCCGGCTCTGCACGGTCGTGCGCGACAGCCCAAGGCGACGTGCGATCTCGGCGGTGGAGGCACGCGCGTTCTCGCGCAGCACGCTCAGCAGTTCCTGGTCGGAGGCGTTCAACCGCATAACGTGCAGCAGGTTCGTCGGATCGCCGAAATATAGCTTCTTTCCGTCGAATCGGAACTACCGACCGACGAGGCGATCCCGAATAATGGCCGCTTCGCTGGAAGGAGACTCCCCATGGCCGTGATCGACACCCTGCGCCTGCTGCGCGCCCACGCCGGCCGCCGCCGCACCACCGGGCTGGACGACGCGACGATCGAGCGCTTCGCTGCCTCGCACCCGGCGCTGGTCGAGGCGATCGACGCCGCGGCGGCCGAGTACGCACGCATCCAGGCCGAGTTCGCCGACCTGCTCGAACTCGACGAGGACGCGCAGCTGCACGCCGTGCAGGCGGGCTTCGTCAACTTCTACGCCGACGACGCGGTGAACCCGTACGTCGCCCTCGCCGCACGTGGCCCGTGGGTGGTCACGCTGAAGGGCGCGGTGCTGCACGACTCCGGCGGTTACGGGATGCTCGGGTTCGGCCATGCGCCGAAGGCGGTCATCGACGCGATGGCCAAGCCGCAGGTGATGGCCAACATCATGACGCCCTCGCTGGTGCACCTGCGCTTCGAACGCGCCATCCGCGCCGCGATCGGCGCCTCGCGCGGTGGCTGCCCGTACGCGAAGTTCCTGTGCCTGAATTCCGGGTCCGAGTCGGTGTCGCTGGCCGCGCGCATCGTCGACGCCAACGCCAAGACCATGACCGACGGCGGCGCGCCACACGCGGGCCGCGCGATCAAGCGCCTGGTGGTCAAGGGCGCGTTCCACGGCCGGACCGAGCGCCCGGCGCTGTATTCGGATTCCTCGCGCAAGGCCTACATGCAGCACCTGGCGAGCTTCCGCGGCGAGGATTCGGTGCTCACCGTCGAGCCCTACGACATCGACGCGCTGCAGAAGGTCTTCGCCGATGCCGACGCCAACGGCTGGTTCATCGAGGCGATGTTCGTCGAGCCGGTGATGGGCGAAGGCGACCCGGGGCGCAGCGTGCCGGTGGCGTTCTACGACGCCGCGCGCGAACTCACCCGTGCGCATGGCGCGCTGCTGCTGGTCGACTCGATCCAGGCCGGGCTGCGCGCGCACGGCGTGCTCTCGATCGTGGACTACCCCGGCTTCGAGCACGTCGAGGCGCCGGACATGGAGACCTATTCGAAGGCGCTCAACGCCGGCCAGTACCCGCTGTCGGTGCTGGCGGTGAACACGCGAGCCGCGGAGCTGTACCGCAAGGGCCTGTACGGCAACACGATGACCACCAACCCGCGCGCGCTCGACGTCGCCTGCGCGGTGATGGCGCAGGTCACCCCCGCCCTGCAGGCCAACATCCGCGAGCGCGGCGCCGAGGTGCTGCGCAAGCTCGAGGCGCTCAAGGCCGAGTCCGGCGGCGCGATCACCAAGGTGCAGGGCACCGGCCTGCTGTTCTCGTGCGAACTGTCGACGGACTTCAAGTGTTTCGGTGCGGGCTCGACCGAGGAATGGCTGCGCGAGCACGGCCTGGGCGTGATCCACGGCGGCACCAATTCGCTGCGCTTCACCCCGACCTTCGACATCACCAGCGCCGAGGTCGACCTGATGGTCGCGATGGTGGGCCGCGCGCTGCGCGAAGGGCCGCGCATCGCGCAGCAGGCCGCGGCGTAGTCGCTCGTTTTCCGTAGGCTGGGTTGGCTTTATCAACCCAGCGCTTGCGCCCGACGCTGGGTTGATGAAACCAACCCAGCCTACGGGTACGCACGCCGGCCCGCGACGGCGCGGTGCCATGCGAGCACCGCCGCCGGCACATGCTCGGCGAGGTCGATGCCGCACGCGGCGTAGGCATCGAGCGTGTCGCGCACCGTTCGATGGCGGGCGTGCCTCACGCCGGGCGCATCGAAATCGTCGACATCCAGCGCCGCCGATGACCATGCATGGAGTCGATCGGACCGCAGCAGCAGCGCATCGCGCAGCCAGCCGCGCGCAGGATCGAAGACGAGGTATCCGCGCGCGCCGCACGCACGCGCCTCGCCGGCCAGCACGTCGTACGCACCGCGGTACCACTCGGTGAACCCGCCCGCGGTCTCGCGCATGGACAACGGCGGTGGCGCGTTGTGCTCGACCAGCGCGCGGCGCAGGCGCAGTTCCAGCGCGCGGGCATCGCGCACGGTCTCGGCCTGCACCAGCAGCACGCGGTCGAGGTCGAAGGCCTCGAACCAGCGCGGATGCAGGCTGGCCAGCCGCTGCAGCGGGTCGCGCGAGAAACCCAGCTTGAGGTGGTCTTCGTAGGCCAGCGGCGCGACGTAGAGACACGCCGGGCCAGCGCGGGCAGAACGTGTATGGACCGGGTCGCGTGGATCGATGGGCATCACCGCATGGTGCGCGCCAGAGTGGCAACAGCGCGTAGTGCCGCCAGCCGTCGCCCCCGCGAACGCAGGGGCCCAGTGACTCCGCTTCAAGGCTGCGGCGCCGCCCGATCAGACAAAGGCGCTGGGCCCCTGCGTACGCAGGGGCGACGGCATCAGGTTTGAGGGATCCGCACGGCCTGCCCGAACCCCCGACGCCCTCACGATCCATGCGAAAATCCGCGCCGCTTCGGCCCCGTAGCTCAGCTGGATAGAGCGGCCCCCTCCTAAGGGGCAGGTCGCACGTTCGAATCGTGTCGGGGCCGCCATTTCAAACCGTGAGTCGGCTGCTTCGCAGCCTGTGAAGCGTGAGTCGGCCGCGATGCGGCCTGTCAGTTGCAAGCTTGTACTGACAGGCCGCGCAGCGGCCGACTCACGCCTGACAGCGTCGAAGGCGCGACTCACTGCCCCAAAGCGCCGCAGGCGCGACTGACTGTCTTCCGAAGGAGCTCCACATGCCGCACCCCGTCCTCACCGCGCTTGGCCTGGCCGAGACCGAATCCGGCACCTACCTCGGCAGCGGCCAGTGGGGCACGTCCATCGATGCCGGCGTGCTCGAATCGGTCAATCCCACCGACGGCACCGTGCTCGCACGCGTGCATGCGTCCTCGCAGGCCGACTACGACACCATCGTCGAGCGCGCGCAGGCGGCATTCAAGGTGTGGCGCACCACCCCGGCGCCGCGCCGCGGCGAAGCCATCCGCCTGTGCGCCGACGCGCTGCGCACGCACAAGGACGCGCTCGGCTCGCTGGTCGCGCTGGAAATGGGCAAGTCCAAGCCGGAGGGCGACGGCGAGGTGCAGGAGATGATCGACATCGGCGACTTCGCCGTCGGCCTCTCCCGCCAGCTGTATGGCCTGACCATGCACTCCGAGCGCCCCGGCCACCGCATGTACGAGCAGTGGCACCCGCTGGGCCTGGTCGGGATCATCAGCGCGTTCAATTTCCCGGTTGCGGTGTGGGCGTGGAACTCGTTCATCGCCACGGTGTGCGGTGACATCTCGATCTGGAAGCCATCGCCGAAGACGCCACTGTCGGCCGTGGCGTCGATGAAGATCTGCAACGACGCGCTGAAAGCCGGCGGCTTCCCGGACCTGTTCTTCCTCTTCAACGACGCCGGCACCGAGCTCGCCTCGAGCTTCGTCGACGACAGGCGCATCGCGCTGGTGAGCTTCACCGGATCGACCAAGGTCGGCCGCGAGGTCGGCGAGCGCGTCGCGCGCCGCATGGGCCGCTCGCTGCTCGAGCTCGGCGGCAACAACGCGATCATCGTCGACCCTTCCGCCGAGCTGAAGCTGGCGATCCCGGCGATCGTGTTCGGCGCCGTGGGCACCGCTGGCCAGCGCTGCACCACCACGCGCCGCCTGTTCGTGCACGAGTCGATCTACGACGACGTGCTCGGCAAGCTCAAGACCGCCTACAAGCAGGTCGAAGGCAAGATCGGGGACCCGACCGACCCCGCCAACCTGATGGGCCCGCTCAACAGCCGCGACGGCGTGCAGGCCTACCTCGATGCCATCGAGGCGGCCAAGGCTGCCGGCGGCACCATCGAGAGCGGCGGCAGCGCCATCGACCGGCCCGGCAACTTCGTGCTACCGGCCATCGTGACCGGGCTGACCAACGATGCCGACATCGTCCAGCACGAGACCTTCGCGCCGATCCTCTACGTGATGAAGTACCGCGACCTCGAGGAAGCGATCGACCTGCAGAACGCGGTGCCGCAGGGCCTGTCGTCGTCGATCTTCACCACCAACCTCAAGGCCGCCGAGCGCTTCCTGGCCGCGGCGGGAAGCGACTGCGGCATCGCCAACGTCAACATCGGCACCTCGGGCGCGGAGATCGGCGGCGCGTTCGGCGGCGAGAAGGAGACCGGTGGCGGGCGCGAATCGGGCAGCGACGCCTGGCGCACCTACATGCGCCGGCAGACCAACACCATCAACTACTCCGACGCGCTGCCGCTGGCGCAGGGCATCAAGTTCGACCTCTGACCTTCGTCCCGGAGACCACGTCCGATGAACGCCATCCCCGCACGTCCCACCAACCCGCTGGCGATCGTCAGCCTCATCGCCGGCGTGCTGGGATGGACGCTGCTGCCGGTGCTGGGTTCGATCGCCGCGGTCATCACCGGCCACATGGCGCGCGCCGAGATCCGCCGCGCGAACGGCGCGATCGATGGCGACGGCCTGGCGGTCACCGGCCTCGTGCTGGGCTACCTGGCCATCGCGATGGGCGTCGTCGCGGTGCTCGCCTTCGTGCTGTTCTTCGGCGGGCTGGCGGCGCTGGCGGTCTGGGCGAACTGACAGCGCGATGTACGCACTGGCCCGCCCGTTCCTGTTCGCCACCGATGCCGAGACCGCGCACGGGCTCGGCCTGGCCATGCTCGAGACCGCGCATCGCACCGGCGCGTTGCGGCTGGCAGCGCACAGCGTGCGGCCGTTCGCCGTCAAGGCCTTCGGGCTCGAATTCCCGAACCCGGTGGGGCTGGCCGCGGGGTTCGACAAGAACGGCAGCCACGTCGATGCGCTGCTCGCGATGGGCTTCGGGTTCGTCGAGGTCGGCACCGTGACGCCGCGCGCGCAGCCAGGCAACCCGAAGCCGCGGATGTTTCGCATCCCCGAGTACGAGGCGGTCATCAATCGGCTCGGCTTCAACAACCAGGGCGTCGACGCACTGGTGCGTCACGTGTCGCGTGCGCGCCGACGCGGCGGGCTGGTGGGCATCAACATCGGCAAGAACGCCGACACCCCCAACGAGCGGGCGGTCGAGGACTACCTGTTCTGCCTGGAGCGCGTGTACGCGCTGGCCGACTACGTGACCGTCAACATCTCCTCGCCCAACACCGCGGGCCTGCGCGAGCTGCAGGAGGAGCAGCAGCTGCGGCGGCTCGTCGGCACGCTGCGCGAGGCGCAGGAGTCGCTGGTCGCCAGGCACGGGCGGCGCGTGCCGATGCTGGTGAAGATCGCGCCGGACCTGTCGGACCGCGACATCGACGCCGCCGCGCGCGTGCTCGGCTCGCTCGACGTCGACGGCGTGGTCGCCACCAACACCACCACCACGCGCCACGGCGTGGAGGACTCGCGTTTCGCCCGCGAATCGGGCGGGCTGTCCGGACGGCCGCTGATGGCCGCCTCCACCACGGTGCTGCGCATGCTGCGCACGCGCCTGCCCGCGCACATCCCGCTGGTGGGCGTGGGCGGGATCATGGAAGGCGCGGACGCCGCCACCAAGCAGGCGGCGGGCGCGACGCTGGTGCAGTTCTACACCGGACTGGTGTACCGCGGGCCGCGCCTGGTCGGCGAGTGCGTCGAGGCGATGCGGCGGCGCAAGGAGGCACCGAGCCGCGGCAACATCCCCCATGCGATCTGAGCCGGCGGCTCGCTTTACGCCCGCCGCGGACCTGCGCACCCGCAACACGTTCGGCATCGCCGCGCGCGCGCCGTGGCTGGTCGAGCTGGACGACGTCGACGACCTCGCGCGCGTGCTCGACGACGCGCGGCTGCGCGACGCCGACACGCTGGTGCTGGGGGGTGGCAGCAACCTGCTGTTCGCCGGCGACCTGCCGGGGCCGGCGCTGGCGCTGGTCGATACGCGCATCGACATCGAATGGATCGATGCCCGGCGCGCCCGCGTGCGTGCGCGGGCCGGCGTGCCGTGGCATGCGCTGGTGCTGCACGCGCTCGACGCGGGCCTGGCGGGCCTGGAGAACCTCGCGCTGATCCCCGGCACCACCGGCGCGTCGCCGATCCAGAACATCGGCGCGTACGGCGTGGAGGTCGGCGAGCGCATCCACGCGGTGGAGGCGTTCGATCGCACGCACGGGCGCACGCTGCGCCTGTCGCGCGACGAGTGCCGGTTCGGCTACCGCGACAGCGTGTTCAAGCACGAATTGCGCGATGCGATCGTCACCGCGGTGGAGTTCGACCTTGCCACCGACCTGCCGCCGCGGCTGGGCTACGCGGGCATCGACGATGCGCTCGCGCGCGCCGGCATCACCGAGCCCACCGCGCGCGACGTCGCCGGGGCGGTGGTCGCGCTGCGGCGCTCGAAGCTTCCCGACCCCGCGGTGCTCGGCAACGCCGGCAGCTTCTTCAAGAACCCCGTGGTGCCGCTGGCGCAGGCCGAGGCACTGCGACGTGAACACCCCAGCCTGCCCGTGTATCCGGTCGCGCCCTTCCCCGCCGACGCCGCCGCGCACGGGGCCGCGCCCCGCGGCGATCGCGCCAAGCTTTCGGCCGCATGGCTGATCGAGGCGTGCGGGTTCCGTGGCATGCGCGATGGCGATTCGGGGGTGTCGGCCGGCCACGCGCTGGTCTTGGTCAACCATGGCGGCGCCACGGGCTCGCAGCTGCTGGCGCTGGCGCGTCGCATCGCCGCGGAGGTGCAGGCGCGCTTCGGGGTGGCGATCGAGCCCGAGCCGCGGGTGGTGGGCGGCGCGTGGTGACCCCGGGCATGCGCGCGGTGCGCGGCCGCAGGCCCGCGCGTCGTTGCGTTCCATCGACCGGCGCGGCGGGTCGGCTCGCGGACGCGGACCGCCGGGCGGGCCGCACGGCAGCCGGACCGGCGAGCCAAGGCGCCGCGTGACCACGCACGCGCGCGCGGCCGGCCTGATGCTCGCCAGCACGGTGCTGTTCGGGTTGATGGCGGTGACGATCCGGCTGGCCTCGCACACGCTGCACGCGTTCGAGATCGCGTTCTTCCGCAACGTGTTCGGCCTGCTCGCGGCGCTGCCGCTGCTGGCGCGCCACGGACCCGGCTTCCTGCGCACCACACAGTGGCCGCGCTACGGGTTGCGCTGCGTGATCGGCGTGGTGTCGATGTTCTGCGGCTTCTGGGCGATCGCCCGCCTGCCGCTGGCGCAGGCGGTGTCGCTGTCGTACTCCACGCCGATCTTCGTGACCATCGCCGCGGTGCTGCTGCTGGGCGAGCAGGTGCGCGCGCGCCGCTGGGCCGCCGTGGTCGTCGGCTTCATCGGCGTGCTGGTGATCGTGCGGCCGGGCACCCAGGCGTTTTCCACCGGCACGCTGGTCGCGCTGGCCGCGGCGGTGCTCAGCGGCATCGTCGCCATCCAGATCAAGCAGCTCTCGGACACCGAACCGGCCGACCGCATCGTCATCTACACGACCGCGCTGTGGGTGCCGCTGTCGCTCGGGCCGGCATTGCTGGTCTGGGAGTGGCCGCAGGGCTGGGCGTGGGTGTGGGTAGCCGCTGCCGGCGCGCTCGGCACCGGCGGCCACATGCTCTGGACGCGCGCGCTCAAGCTCGGCGACGTCTCCGCGCTGACGCCGATCAGCTTCATGCAGTTGCCGGTGGTCGCCGTGGCCGGCTGGTGGCTCTTCTCCGAACCGCTCGACCGCTGGACCGTGGTGGGGGCGCTGGTCATCTTCAGCGCGAACGCCTACATCGCTCATCGCGAAGCCCAACTGGCGCGGCGGCATGCGACGCAGTCGCCGCTGGAAGGAGCCAAGCCGGGCGAGTGAGCGCGCGGGCGCGACGCTCCGCTGCGAGATGGAGGCAGCACGGCTCACCGAGACGCCGGCGCAGCTTGACGGTCGACTTCGCCGAACCACCGCAGCCGCGGCATGCGTGGACCCGGGCCACCGTCCCGAGATCGCTCGAGCCCAGCACGTCGCATCGATTCGATACGGAGCGGCATGCCGGCAGCACACGCTGACCCCGCGTTGCCAGGCACCCGGGCCATCGACCTCGGCGAGCTGTCGTCAGCTGCACCCGGGTATCCGAAACAGAAACGCCCGGGCAAGCCCGGGCGCTTCTTCCGCTGACAGACTCCGCAGCGGTCAGTTCACGGTGAGCCTCACCTGCGTCGCGGCACGCGGACGTGCTGCATCGTTGCTGTTGATGCAAAGCAACCCGCTGTAGGAGCCCGCCGCCAGACCGGTCGAGTTGACCGTCGCCTGGGCGGCGGCCGACTGGCCACCCGCGATCGCCCCGGACGCGGGCGTCATGCCCGTCAGCCACGGCGCGCCGCACGTGGCGGTGCCCGTCAGCGACAGCGTCAACCCGACCGTCGGGTCGGTCGTCCAGCTGCCGGTTCCCGTCGTCGACACCTGGATGAGTGCGATGCCGGGCTGGCCGGTGCCCGCACTCAGGCTGCGCAGGTGGTTCCAGCGGTTGGCGAACGTGCCGACCGTGTTCACCACCAGCCAGTAACGCCCCGCCGGGAGGTTGAGCGAAGTACCCGCCGCAGCGAGGTTCAGCGTGACGCGGAAGCTGGACAGCGAGACCCCGGGGCCATTGACCGGCGACGAGTACGTCCAGACCGCCGCGCCGGGCGCCGACTCCGGATTGCCCGCGGGCACACCGCCGGCATCGGGATAGATGCTCCAGCGGATGGACGACGCAGTGCCCGTGGTGACCGGCGAACCGCCGCCGGTGAAGCCATCGGCCGTCAGCTGGGTCACCGTCGTGGCGCCTGGGAGCACGACGTCATCCGCCGCGAACCATGCGTTGGCGCCCGGCGTGGCCGGGTCCGAGAACCGCGTGCTGGCGAAGCCGGTCACGAGCTCCTGGGGGTTTTCCAGCCTCAGCGCAACGGTGCCGCTGGCGGCATGGCTGAAGTTCAACGTGCCACCACCGGAGTTCCCGATCGTGAAGGGCACCTGCCTGGTGCTGTTCGTCGCCATCGACGTGGACAGGGACGCAGGCACGCTGATCGTCGGCGACGGGACGGCAATCGCGATCGGCATGCGCTGCTCGGGACCCGCATGCGAGGGCCTGAACGTCACGCTACCGAAGTTGAACTGGCTGTTGGCCGCCAGCGAACCACCATTGATGGTGATGGTGACCGTCCTGGTCTGGTTCGGGCTCATGAACAGCACCGACGGCGTGACCGTGCCTGGCAGGCCGTTGAGCCTGACCTGGTACGCGCTCGGCGTGCTCCACGCATGGCGGACCGTGCGGGTGAACGTGCACGTCGGGACGCAGCGCCCCTGCCCGATGCTCGGCTGGTTGAGCGCGGCCGGATTTCCGTTGGTGGCCGGATTGGCCGCCAGGAAGTTCGCCTTGGTCTCGTCGAACACCAGCGCGGCACGCAAGGCACTGTCGACCTGGATGCGACCGGCACCGCCGGCGAACGCGTTGGCCGCCGTGGTCTGGTCCTCCAGCAGCACCGTCTGCACCGCGGTGGTCATGAAGGCGGACTTCATTTCCGGCACGGTGAGGTTCGGACGTGCCTGGCGCAGCAGCGCCGCCGCACCGGCGTGGTGGGGCGAGGCCATCGACGTGCCGCTGAGCAGGCCGACCAACCCTGCGTCATTGGCGTTGACATCGGCCGCGGCGGTGACGGCGAGGATGTTGACGCCAGGTGCGGTGATGTCAGGCTTCAGCAACGAGAAGTTGCCTGCAGGGCCGCGCGAACTGAAGGCCGCCAATGCATCGGCGGTGTTGGGCAACGGAGTGGCGGGATAACGGATGCCCGCAGTCGCTGCAGGGTTCGCCTGCCCGAAGTTGCGCAGCGCGTCACCGACTGCCGTTTCCACGCCAAAGACCGGGATAGACGTTCCTGGCACGGACGGCGAGATGCCACCCGGCTGGTTGTTGGCGATCACGACCGCGATAGCGCCCGCGGCGGCGGCATTGTTCGCCTTGATGACGAACGAGCACGTACCACGGCGAATGACCGCCGTCGCCCCGGCAAAGGTGTTGGCCGGGTAGGCTGTGCACCCGTCATTGCCTGTGTTGATGCCGGCACTGATGCGCAACGGCGTGGTGTCCGGCAACGCAGACGTGAACGCGACTCCACCGCCGCCTTCGGTCAATACGACCGACTGCAGGTTGGCGGGTACGGCGCCCGGCCCCGTCACCTGCATCAGCAGGGCGAAATCACCCCGCCCGTGCTGCGCGGCCGCAGTCGATGCGACCCACGGCGACAGGTGGCCCATCGTGTTGGGACCTGGGCCGCTGTTGCCTGCGGACGCCGCGACGTAGATGCCCGCGTCGGCGGCATTGAGGAACGCCAGCGCCACCGACTCCGTCCACGGGCTGGTGCCGCCGCCGATGGAATAGTTGAGGACGTCGACGACCCCGTCGGCGATGGCCTGGTTGATGGCGGCCACGGCAGCGGTATTCGGACACAGGCCGCGCCCCGAGGACGTTTCGGTGTAGCACACGTCGTACGCGACGATGTTCGCGCGCGGTGCCACGCCCGCGATGCGCACGGTGCGGCCGCGGAACACCGCGTCGCGGCGGTTGCCGGCCGCGGTGGACGCCACGTGGCTGCCGTGCGAGTTGTTGTCGCGGAAGCCCGGCTCCTCGCTGATGTTCGGAGCGCCGCACGTATTGGCGGGCGCGCCGCAGACGAAGTCGTAGCCGCCGATCAGCTTGTCGTTGCAGCGGCCGGCATCGACCTGGCCGGTCGCGCACGTGCCGAGGTAGGTGCCGGCGCCGAGCGGATTGACATGGCGGTAGCCGTCGATGGGGTCGACGGCGGCGAACGACGGGCTGTCGTGGTTGATGCCCGAGTCGATGATGCCGACGACCACGCCCTCGCCCTGGAAGCGCCCGGACACGCTGGGCACGGTGCCGTTCCATACCGGCTCGGCGCCGATCAGGCGCGGGCCGACGTCGGAGTTCAGCGGGATCTCGCGATACGCCTCGACCAGGCGGACGCTGGCGTCGCGCGCGATGCGCCGGGCCTCGTCCTCGGACAGGTGCATCACCACCGCGTTGAGCGCGTGCTGCATGCGGCGATCGACCTGCGGCTGGCGGCCGATGATTCCGGCGATGCGGGACTCGTGGCTGCGCTGCGCGCCTTCGAGGAACTGGACGTAACGGGTCGCAGCGAGGCCGTCGACGTCGAGGCCGCGGGTGCCGTCGCTTTCCACGGTCCGCGCGGTCGGCAGGCCGAACCGGTCACCCTCGTAGGCCGCCAGTGCCTGCTCGCCGAAGACCACGATGTACGGCTGCAGCAAGTCCACCTGGGCGCCGTTGCCCGAGGCGGCAACATGCCCGCCGTCGCCGCTGCCCGTGGAACTCGTGCCGTTTGCCGAGCCAGAGGTCGCCCCGGCCAGCCCGAACACGTCGTAATGCAGCGCCGTGGCGCCTGCCGCCGCGACCAGCGTGCCAAGCACGCCGGCCGTGACCCATTTCCTGCTAATCCCCATGTGCTTCTCCGCGTGAGTGCGATGCAGCCCCTCGCATGGCGTGAGCCACGGACGGGCATTCAGGTGGGGCCGGAACCGGCGGGGGCCGGGCCACGGCGAGATCGCCCCCCAGGAGGCGACCGCGCGACACTAGTGCAGCGCATCACGCAAGTCTTTGCGCACTGCAACAATTCGGCAACGGTTCAGGGCGAATGGGCTTGCCCGTCGGGCCTTGACCCGGCGATGTGCGCCGACCCGGCGTCCGCGACTCGACTTGCGGCCGGGAATTTCACCGGCACCCTGCTCCGGAGAGGGCAAGAAATTCGGCGGAGCTGGACGGCGTGTCAGCGCGTGGCGCCGTACCGCCGGTCCACGTACGCGTCGATCAGGCCCACGAACTCGTCGGCGATGCGCTCGCCGCGCAGGGTGACGGTCTTCTGCCCGTCCTCGAACACCGGAGCCGACGGTGCTTCTCCAGTGCCAGGCAGCGAGATGCCGATGTCGGCGTGGCGCGATTCGCCCGGGCCGTTCACCACGCAGCCCATCACCGCCAGGGTGAGGTGCTCGGCGCCGGGGTGGGTGATCTTCCATTCGGGCATGCGCGCGCGGACGTGTTCCTGCACGCGTTGCGCGAGTTCCTGGAAGAAGGTGCTGGTGGTGCGCCCGCAACCGGGGCACGCGGTGACCATCGGCGTGAACGCGCGCAGGCCCATGGTCTGCAGCAGTTCCTGCGCGACGACGACTTCCTGCGTGCGCGGCGCGCCGGGCTCGGGGGTGAGCGAGATGCGGATGGTGTCGCCGATGCCTTCCTGCAGCAGCACCGACAGCGCCGCGCTCGAGGCCACGATGCCCTTGCTGCCGATGCCCGCCTCGGTGAGCCCCAGGTGCAGCGCATAGTCGCCGCGCGATGCCAACTCTCGGTACACCGCGATCAGTTCCTGCACGCCGCTGACCTTGGCGCTGAGCACGATGCGCTCGCGCGGCAGCCCCAGCTCCTCGGCGCGCGCGGCCGAATCCAGCGCGCTGCGGATGAGCGCCTCGCGCAGCACGCGCCCGGCGTCCCACGGCTCGCTGCGCAGCGCGTTCTCGTCCATCAGCTGCGCGGCGAGCGCCTGGTCGAGCGAACCCCAGTTCGCACCGATGCGCACGGGCTTGCCGTAGCGCACCGCGAATTCGATCAGCTGCGCGAACTGCAGGTCCTTCTTGCGACCGAAGCCGACGTTGCCCGGGTTGATGCGGTACTTCGCCAGCGCCTCGGCGCAGGCAGGTTCGCCGGCGAGCAGCTGGTGGCCGTTGTAGTGGAAATCGCCGATCAGCGGCACCGCCACGTTCATCATCGCCAGCCTGTCGACGATGCGCGGCACCGCGGCCGCGGCCTCCGGCGTGTTCACGGTCAGGCGCACGAGTTCGGAACCGGCGCGCCAGAGTTCGGCCACCTGGCGCGCGGTGCCGGGGACGTCGGTGGTGTCGGTGTTGGTCATCGACTGCACGACCACGGGCGCGCCGCCACCGACTTCCACGCCTCCGACCAGCACGCCGCGGGTGACCCGGCGCCGCGCGGGACCGAACGCCCATTCGTGGAGCGTGCGGGTGTCGGACGGGACGTGGTCGACGGCGGCGTTCATGGGGCGATTGTAGAGGAGCGATGCGGTCCGCGAACGACGCGAAGAGCGCGAAACAAGAGCGGAAAGAGATGCGGTCCGCGAATGACGCAAAGAGCGCGAAAAAGGGCGGAAAGAAACGCAAATCGGGGTGGATTCATCACCTGACCGTGCCCAGTGCGTTTCGCGATCGCATGGATCATCCGGTCCCCCATCCCATTGCTTTGCTTCTTTTGCTTTCCTTTGCGCCCTTTGCGTCTTTCGCGGACCAACGCTCTGGCTTCATCACCCGCAGCCGTGCATCACCCACAATCGCGCAATGGACGACGCACGCCCCACCGACACGCTCACCCCCAGCCAGCTCAACACGCTCGCGCGCGACCTGCTCGAAGGCGCGTTCGCGCTGGTCTGGATCGAGGCGGAGCTCGGCAGCGTCTCGCGACCGTCGTCCGGGCACCTGTACCTCACGCTCAAGGATGCGCGCGCGCAAGTGCGCGCGGCGATGTTCAAGCCCAAGTCGACGTGGCTGCGGTTCGTGCCGCGCGAGGGGATGCGCGTGCTGGCGCGCGGTCGGGTGACGCTGTACGAGGCGCGCGGCGAGTACCAGGTGGTGCTCGACCACATGGAGGAGGCCGGCGAAGGCGCGCTGCGGCGCGCGTTCGAGGAACTCAAGGCGAAGCTGCAATCGGAGGGATTGTTCGAGGCCGCGCGCAAGCGTGCGTTGCCGGCATTCCCGCGCCGCATCGCGCTGGTCACCTCCCCCACCGGCGCGGTGGTGCGTGACGTACTGAGCGTGCTGGCGCGGCGGTTCCCGCTGGTCGAGGTGGACGTGCTGCCGGTGCAGGTCCAGGGCGTCACCGCCGCCGCGCAGGTGCTCGAACGGGTGCGCGCCAGTGGCGACTGCGGGCGCTATGACGCGGTGCTGGTCGCGCGCGGCGGTGGCTCGCTGGAAGACCTGTGGGCGTTCAACGACGAGGCGCTGGTGCGCGCGATCGCCGCGTGCGGCACGCCGGTGGTTTCTGCGATCGGCCACGAAACCGATTTCACCCTGGCTGACTTCGTCGCCGACGCGCGCGCGCCGACGCCGTCGGTGGCGGCCGAACTGCTGGTCCCGCATCGCGACGACCTCCACCGCCGGCTCGACGCATTGCACGCGCGGCTGCTGCAGCACGCGCGCAGGCGCCTGCGCGACGCGCACCAGCGTGCCGACCGCGCGAGCCTGCGCCTGCAGGCGTCGCGGCCGCAGGCGCGCATCGCGCTGCTGCAACGGCGGCACGCCGATGCACTGCGCCGCCTGCAGGCGGCCTGGCGCCAGCGCGTGCTGCGCGAACAGGCGCGCCTGCGCCATGCCGACGCCGTGCTGCGCGCGATGGCGCCGCGGGCGCGGATCGAACGCCTGCGCGCGCGCCTGGAAGCGCTGCGCGCGCGGCCGCAGGCGGCGGTCGCGCGCGGCCTCGCGCAGCGCGCGCTGCACCTGCGCGGTCTGGCGCGTTCGCTCGATGCGGTCAGCCCGCTGGCGACGGTGGCGCGTGGATACGCAATCGTCCGGCGCACGGACGACGGGCGCGTCGTGCGTCGCGTGGACGACGTGCGCGCCGGCGACGCGGTCACCGCACGCGTCGGCGACGGCGAGATCCCGCTGCGCGTCGAGAAGGCGCCATAGCGCCGGATCGCGCGGATCGAGCTGCGTCGCTCCACATTCCGGCAAGCGCCGGGCATGCCGGTCTGCGGCAGTGAAATCACGCAGCGGCGGTGGGCCGAGGCCCACCCTATGCGGGTTCGAAGGAGGCCTCGCGATGCTGAAGAAGCGCTATCCGTACTACCTCGCCAACCAGCCGGTGCAGGCCAACGCCGACCTGGACGTGCTCGACCCCTACACCGGCAAACGCGCCACGCGCGTGGCGCTGGCCGATGCGGCCGCGGTGCGCAAGGCCATCGTCGCCGCGCACAAGGCGCGCGGGGCGATGGCCGCGTTCACCCCGGACCAGCGCCGCGACGTGCTCGAGCACTGCGTGCGCCGCTTCGACGTGATGCGCGAGGAGCTGGCGCTGGCGCTGTGCATCGAGGCGGGCAAGCCGATCAAGGACGCGCGCGGCGAGGTCGAACGCCTCATCGACACCTTCCGCATCGCCGCCGGCGAAGCCACGCGCGTCGGCGGCGAGGTGCTGAACCTCGAACTGTCGGCGCGCACGCGCGGCTATCGCGGTTTCACCAAACGCGTTCCGATCGGTGCCTGCGCATTCATCACGCCGTTCAACTTCCCGCTCAACCTCGTCGCCCACAAGGTCGCGCCGGCGATCGCGGCCGGCTGTCCTTTCGTGCTCAAGCCTGCGGCGAAGACGCCCCTGGGCGCGCTGCTGATCGCGCAGGTGCTCGCCGAGACCGACCTGCCGCGCGGCGCGTTCTCGGTGATGCCGTGCTCCAACGAGGACGCGTCGCAGCTGGTCACCGACGAGCGCATCGCGCTGCTGAGCTTTACCGGCGGGCTGGTCGGCTGGGACCTGAAGGCGAAGGCCGGGCGCAAGAAGGTCACGCTGGAACTGGGTGGCAACGCGGCGTGCATCGTCGATGCCGACCCGGGCGCGCCGCTGGACCACGTGGTCGAGCGGCTGGTGTTCGGCGCCTACTACCAGAGCGGGCAGAGCTGCATCAGCGTGCAGCGCATCCTCGTGCACGCGGACATCCACGACCGCCTGCGCCGGAAGCTCAAGGCGGCGGTGGCGGCGCTGCGCATGGGCGATCCTCGCGATGCGCGGACCGTCATCGGGCCGGTGATCGACGATGCCTCGGCCGCGCGGATCGCGCAGTGGATCGATGCGGCACGCAAAGCCGGCGCGCGGCGGCTGGCCGGCGGCCCGCGCGAGGGGCGGATGGTGCCGGCCACCCTGCTCGACCGCGTGCCACGTGACACCGACGTCTATCGCCGCGAGGTCTTCGGGCCGGTCGCGCTGCTGGAGCCGTTCGACGATTTCGACGCCGCGCTCGACGCGGTCAACGACAGCGACTTCGGGCTGCAGGCGGGCGTGTTCACTGCATCGCTCGAGCACGCGATGCGCGCGTGGGACCGGCTGGAGGTTGGCGGCGTGGTGGTCGGCGACGTGCCGAGCTTCCGCGTCGACAACATGCCCTACGGCGGCGTGAAGCAATCGGGGCTGGGCCGCGAGGGGGTGCGCTCGGCGATCGAGGACATGACCGAGCCGCGGCTGCTGGTGGTACGCACGCCGGGGGCGTAGGGCGCGCGGCGCACCGGCTATGCCAGCGACGCCACCACCGCGCGTTCGAACAGCGCCTGCGCGGGCCTGCCCAAGAGGTAGCCCTGGCCGTAGTTGCAGCCCAGCTCGCACAGCATGCGGCGCTGTTCCTCGGTCTCGATCCCCTCGCCGATGGTCTGGATGCCGAAACTCGACGCCAGCGCCTGGATGGCGCGCACCACCGCGAGGCTTTCCGCGCGCGAGGCCCCGCACATGCCGGCGACGAACCCCTGGTCGATCTTCAGGCACTCGATCGGGAAGCGGTGCAGGTAGCTCAGCGCCGAATAGCCGGTGCCGAAGTCGTCGAGCTGGGCCAGCACGCCGGCTTCGCGCAGCACCTGTAGGGTGCGCGTGGCGCGCGGCACGTCGTCGAGCAGCGCGACCTCGGTGATCTCGATGCGCAGGCGCGACGGATCGGCGCCGGCGGCATCGAGCAGGCGCAGCAGGCGCTCGGCGAAATCGTTGACGCGGAAATGCCGCGGCGAGACGTTGACCGAGATGTAGCCCGATCCGCCGCGCGCGAGCTGCTGGGCGACCTGGCGGTAGAGCAGCCAGTCGACCTCCTCGATCAGCCCCGCGTCCTCGCCCAGGCCGATGAACTGCGCGGGCACCAGCAGGCCGCGGCGCTCGTGCTGCCAGCGCAGCAGCGCCTCGTGGCCGATCAGCGCGCCGTCCTCCAACCGCACGATCGGCTGGTAGAAGGTCGAGAACGCGTCCATGTTGATCGCGCGGCGCAGGTCTGCCTCGAGGTCGAGGATCTGCATCGCGTGCTCGCGCATGGCCTCGTCGAACACCGCGCAGCGGTTGCGCCCCGCGGCCTTGGCCCGGTACATCGCGGCGTCGGCGTCGCGCAGCATCTCCGCGCCGTCGCGATAGCGCGCAGACCACGTGGCGATGCCGCAGCTGGCCGACGGGAACAGCTCGCGCCCGGCCACCCACACCGGCTGCGCGAGCGCGGTGATGATCCGCTGGGCGAGTTCCTCGGCGCGCTGCACGCTCTCGATGTCCTCCACCAGGATGGCGAACTCGTCGCCGCCCAGCCGCGCCACGGTGTCGCGGCCGCGGGTGGCCGCGACGATGCGCCGGCCCGACTCGACCAGCAGCTCGTCGCCGGCCGAATGCCCCACGCTGTCGTTGACCAGCTTGAAGCGGTCGAGGTCCAGGAACAGCACCGCGAACAGCCGCCGCGGGTGCGAGTGCGAGCGCTCGATGGCCACCGCCAGGCGTTCGAGCAGCTGGTGGCGGTTCGGCAGGCCGGTGAGCGTGTCGTGCTGGGCCTGGTGGGTCAGGCGCTCCTCGGCGCGCACGCGCTCGTTGATCTGCTCGAGCAGTTCGGCGTTGGCCTGCGCGAGTTCGCGCGTGCGCGCGTCGACGCGCTGCTCGAGCTCGGCGTGGGCGATGCGCAGGCGCTCGGTGGCCTGCTTGCGGGCGAGCCCGCTGCCGATGTGGTGGGCGACGAAGGTGAGCAGGTCCTGGTCGCGCTCGGTGAACATGATCAGCGGCGAGTAGCTTTGCACCGCGATCACGCCCACCACCGCGTCCTCTCGCATCAGCGGCACGCCGAGCCAGCAGTGCGCGTGGCTGCCGTGGCTGCGCACCACGCCGCGCTCCTCGAGCTCGTCGATGCGCGCGCGGTCGGCCAGCAGCGCGCGGCCGCTGGCGATGACGTATTCGGTCAGGCCCGAGCCGAGCCGGCGGCGCGCGCGCGAGGCGTCGCGCTCGTCGATCGAGTACGGGAAGTCCAGGCAGTCGTCGTGCTCGTCGACCAGCGCGATGTAGAAGTTCCGCGCGTACAGCAGATCGCCGACGATCTCGTGCACGTGTTCGTAGAAGCGCTCGAGCGTGCCGGAGGTGCTGGACAGCTCGGTGATGCGGAACAACGCGCGCTGCAGGCGCTCGGAGCGCTGGCGCTCGAGGATCTCGCCCTGCAGCTCGCGGTTGCTGCGCCGCAGCTCGCGGGTGCGCGCCTCGACGCGGCGCTCGAGCTCGCCGCGCGCCTGGTGGCGGTCGAGCGCGGTCATGATGTGCTGGGCCACGAACGACAGCAGCGCGCGCTCGCGCACGCCGAAGATCTCTGGCTGGTCGTAGCTCTGCACCACGATCGCGCCGGCCACGCGGCCCTCGCGCAGCATCGGCACGCCGAGCCAGTCCTCGCTGTCCGGGCCGTGCTCGTGATCAGCCTGCACCGCGAGCGCCGCGCGCACGTCGCGCGAGGCGCCCTGCATCGGTTCGCCATGGCGCAGCAGCGCCAGGGTGAGGCTGTTGGGCAGGTCGTTGGCCGACAGTTCGCGCGAGGGATCGGCGACGAAGTCGTCGCGGCGGTCGGCGAAGTACAGGAAGCGCACCGTGCCGCGCTCGTCGTCGTACAGCACGATGTAGAAGTTCTCGGCGTACATCAGCCGCCCCACGACGGCATGCACGCGACGCAGCATCTCGGCCAGGTCCAGGGTGCTGCCCGAGAGGTCGGCGATCTCGAACAGCGCCTGCTGCAACCGCTCGGAGCTCTCCAGGGTCTCGATGCGCGCGCGGGCGTGTTCGAGGGCGACGTGCGAGGCGATCGTGCGGCGCGCCAGCACCGCCCACGCCGCACGCGCGGTGTCGACCATCGCCGCCGGCAGCGTGGCGGCCACCGCCGCGCGCACGCCGTCGGCGTGCCAGGCCAGGTCGATGCGGCGGGGATCGTCGTTGGCCGGCGCGCCGGCATCGAGCAGGCGTTCGGCCCAGGCCAGGAGGTCCGGGTCGGCATCGGGCGAGGCGCTGCCGGCCAGTCCGCCGTGGGCGTCGCACCAGCAGGCGACCACGCGCGCGCCGGCCGGCAGGGCAGCCTCCAGCACCGCGGCCATGGGTTCGCGCCCATCGGCCTGCGGCTCGCGCTTCCCCGTCGGCGCGCCCGTCACCTGCACTGCGTTGCGCCCCGTTTCCATCGCGCCGTCAGGATACCAAGTGCCTTCACATCCCCGCCCCTGCCGCAACGCACGGTGCGTCGCCAACCCCGTCGGGCCATGCAAGACGTTGGCCAAGTCATGGCAGCCGTACTCCATGGCGCAGGTGGCGCCCTCGCGTGGGGCCAACGCAGCGCGCGCTTCCCGCCGGCCGGGCGTGCCCGTAGGCTGGCCGGGATGAACGAGGCAAGCGACGAGGCGAGCGACGAGGCCAGCGACGAGGCAAGCGACGAGGCGATCGGCCAGACCGCCGGCCCCGGCGACGACGCGCTGATGCAGGCCTGGGTGGCCGGCGACGTGGCCGCGTTCGAGGCGCTCTACGCCCGCCACCGGCTGGGCCTGCACCGCTTCCTGGTGCGGCAGCTGGGCGACCGCACGCTCGCCGAGGAGCTGTTTCAGGACGTATGGCAGAAAGTCATCGCGGCGCGCGCGGGCTGGGCCCCCGATGCCGCCTTCCAGACCTGGCTCTACTGCATCGCCCACAACCGCCTGGCCGACCACTGGCGCGCGCGCCGGCATCGCCCGCCCGCGCCTGAGGATGCCGACGAGCGCGCCGCGCGCGTGCCCGATCCCACCACGCCCGAGCGCGAGCTTGACCGCGACGAACAGGCCCGGCGGGTGCGCGCGGCGATCGACGCCCTGCCCGACGAACAGCGAACGGTCGTGCTGCTGCGGCTGGAGCAGGAACTGAGCCTGGAGGAGATCGGGGCCATCACGGGGGCGGGGCGCGAAACGGTGAAGAGCCGCCTGCGCTACGCCATGGACAAGCTGCGCGCGAGACTGACGCCATGAGCACGCCCCGCGAACCGCTGAGCCCCGAGGAACGCGCGCTGGCCGCGTTGCTTCGCATGCCTGCGGCGGGTGGCGAGGCGGGACCGTCGGCGGCGGTCGATGCGCGGGTGCTGGCGTCTGCGCGCGCGGCGTCCGGCGACGCCGGCCGGTCAGGCGCGGGCGCGACGTCGGTTCCGCCGGCCGCGCTCGATGCCCGCCGGGCTGGCCGAACGCGCCCGCGCGCCAGGCGCTGGATGCAGGGGGCCGGCGTGGCGGCCTCGCTGGTGGTCGCGATCGGGCTGGGATGGCGGCTGCAGGTCGAGGACGCGGATCGTCGCGGCACCCACGCCGCGGCCGAAACCGCGCACGTCGCCGTTGCGCCCGGGCCCTCCGTGGAAGCACCGGCGGCGGGGGCTGCGGCGGCCGCGGATGCGGCGGGCGTGGAGGCTGCAGCCGCGGCGACGTCGGCGGTTGCCGACGACGACGCCACGACCGAAGCCAGCCAGCAGGCGCCGCGTGCGCTCGAGCGCCGCAGCGACGACGGCGCGCAGGACCAGTCGGCCGCCGCCGCGCGCATGCGACAGCAGACGCAGCGCTTCGAGCCACCGCCGCCCCCCGCGCCCGCGCCCGTCGCAGCCCCACCGCCGCCTCCGCCCTCGCCGCTGCCGCACCTGCGCGAATCCCGCCTGCCTGCCGCCGCGCCGGCGGCTCCTGCGTCGCGCGTGGGCGCGCAGGCCGCCAATGCCGCCGCTCCCTCCGAGCCCGCGCCGCCCGCCGAGGAAGCGGGCGCCGGAGAGTCGCTCGACCGGGTGGAAGTGACCGGCGCGCGCATCGCCGTCGGCCACATCCCGGTCGGCGAGGACGCGCGGCTGCCGCCGGCGGCGTGGATCGAGCGCATCCGTGCGCGCCGCGATGCCGGCGATCTCAACGGCGCGCGTGCCAGCCTGCAGCGCCTGCGCGCCGCGCACGCGCGGGTGGCGATCCCCGACGACCTGGCGCCGCTGCTGGCCGACCCCGCGCCGTGAGCGCGGCCACGCTGGCCGCGCCCGCGCGCCACGAACTCGTCGTCAGGCACAGCCGCTTCCTCGCGCAGGGCTGGCCCATCGAGACGCCCGAGGGCGCACTGGCGTTGCTGGCCGACGCCGCGCGCACGCCGGCGACGCACCACTGCTGGGCGTACCGCATCGGCGCGGCCTACCGGTCCAGCGACGACGGCGAACCGGCGGGCACCGCCGGCCGGCCGATCCTCGCGGCGATCGATGGCCAGGGCCTCGATCGCGTGCTCGTCGTCGTCACGCGCTGGTACGGCGGCATCAACCTCGGCGCCGGCGGGCTGGTGCGCGCGTACGGCGGCAGCGCCGCCGAATGCCTGCGCACCGCACCCCGGCGGGAGCTGGTGGCCGTGCGCGATGTCGAACTTGCCTTCGCGTTCGCCGACACCGGCGCGGTCCACGGCGCACTGGCGCAGTTCGATGCCCAGCCGCGCGCGCACGCGTTCGATGCGGCCGGCACGGTCCTGCGCGTGCAGGTCCCCGCGGCGGCTTTCGATGCCTTGAAAGCGCACCTGCGCGACGCCACCCGTGACCGCGTCCGCGTGTCCTCGCCCGATGCGTGCCCCTCCCCCGCACCGGCCCGACCCGCATGACCGACGACGCGACGTCCGCGCCCGCGCCCGCAAAGCCCCGCATTGCCAGCCTGCGCACGCTGTGGCCGCTGGTGCGGCTGCATCGCGGCCTGTTCGCCGGCTGGCTGCTGGCACTGGCGTGCTCGAGCGCGGCCACGCTCGCCCTGCCCAAGGCGGTGGGCACGATGATCGACGAGGGCTTCCGCGCCGGCACCACGCGCGCGATCGACCAGGTGTTCCTGCTGCTGTTCGCGGTCGCGCTGGTGCTCGCGCTGGCCACCGCCGCGCGGTTCTTCTTCGTGTCGCTGCTGGGCGAGCGCGTGGTCGCCGACCTGCGCGAGCGGCTGTACGCGCACCTGATCGGCCTGGACATGGGCTTCCACGACCGCACGCGCTCGGGCGAACTGGTCTCGCGCCTGACCGCCGACGCCGAGCTGCTGCGCAGCGTGGTGGGATCGAGCATGTCGGTGGCGCTGCGCAGCGCGATCACCTTCGTCGGCTGCATCGTGCTGATGTTCGTCACCAGCCCGCAGCTGGCGGGGTTCGCGCTGGTCGGCATCCCGCTGGCGGTGCTGCCGATCGTGGTCGGCAGCCGCGCCCTGACGCGCATCTCGCGCACCACCCAGGACCGCATCGCCGACGCCAACGCGCTCGCCACCGAGACACTGGGCGCCGTGCGCACGGTGCAGGCGCACGCGCGCGAAGCGTACGAGCGCGGGCGTTTCGCCGGCTCGGTGCGGATCGCGGTCGACGCCGCGCGCCGGCGCATCCGCCTGCAGGCCATCGTCACCGCGGTGGCCATCGTGCTGGTGTTCGGCGCGATCACGCTGGTGCTGTGGTCCGGCGCGCACGACGTCATCGCCGGGCGCATGACCGCCGGCACGCTGGGGCAATTCGTGTTGTACGCGCTGATCGGCGGCGGATCGGTGGGCGCGCTGGCCGAGGTGTGGGGCGAGCTGCAGCGCGCCGCCGGCGGCATGGGCCGGATCAGCGAGCTGATGGCGCAGGATCCGTCGATCCGCGCCCCCGCCGCGCCCGCGGCGCTGCCGGTGCCGGTGCGCGGCGCGCTGCGGTTCGAGGGCGTGACCTTCCACTACCCGGCGCGGCCCGACCTCCCCGCGCTGCAGGACTTCGACCTGCGCGTCGCCCCGGGCGAGACCGTCGCCCTGGTCGGCCCCAGCGGCGCCGGCAAGAGCACCGTGTTCGCGATGCTGCTGCGCTTCCACGACCCGCAGGGCGGGCGCGTGTGCATCGACGGCGTGGATGTGCAGGCGCTGCCGCTCGAGGCACTGCGCGAGACGATCGCGCTGGTGCCGCAGCAGCCCACGATCTTCGCCGCCAGCGCGCGCGACAACATCCGCTACGGCCGCCTCGACGCGGACGCCGACGCGCTCGCCCACGCGGTGCGCGCGGCGCACGCGGCCGACTTCATCGACGCGCTGCCCGAGGGACTGGACACGCAGCTCGGCGAGCGCGGGGCGCGGCTGTCCGGCGGGCAGCAGCAACGCATCGCCATCGCCCGCGCGCTGCTCAAGGACGCGCCAATCCTGCTGCTCGACGAAGCCACCAGCGCCCTCGACGCACAGAGCGAACGCGCGGTGCAGCAGGCGCTGGAAACGCTGATGGCCGGGCGCACCACGCTCGTGATCGCCCACCGCCTGGCCACCGTGCTCAAGGCCGACCGCATCGTGGTCATGGACCGCGGCCGCATCGTCGCCGAAGGCACGCACGCCGAACTGCTCGCGCAGGGCGGGCTGTACGCGGAGCTGGCGAAGCTGCAGTTCCTCGACTGACGCAGCGCCGGCAACGGCCCTGCACGCGCCCACACGAAAAAGCCCCGCCGGGGCGGGGCTTTTCGTGTCCGATGCCCGCAGACATGGACAGGACGCTCATTCGACGGGGGCGATGTTGGACGCCTGCGCGCCCTTGGGTCCCTGCGTCACGTCGTACTGCACGCGCTGGCCTTCCTGCAGGCTGCGGAAGCCCTTGGCCTGGATCGCCGAGTAGTGCGCGAATACATCGGCGGTGCCGTCCTCGGGCGAGATGAAACCAAAGCCCTTGGCGTCGTTGAACCACTTCACTGTGCCGTACTGCATACCCTTATTGACCTCATGCTGGGTGCGGTGGAGCGCCGTCCCCCTGCATCGGCGCGGCGGCAGTATGCCAAGCGCGCCCCGCGGTGCAAGACGCGCCGCGGCGATGCGCTCAGGCCATCCGCGCCAGCAGCACGCGCAGCAGCGCGGGCAGTCCGGCGGACGCCGCGGCGACGTTGTCGAGCACGTCCTGCAGGGTGATGACCTCGTTGACCTGCGGCCCCGCGCCGGCGGCCCAGTTGGCGACGATCGCCAGGCATGCGTAGTCAAGCCCCATCTCGCGCGCCAGCGCGGCCTCGGGCATCCCGGTCATCCCGACCAGGTCGCAACCGTCGCGGCCCATGCGCGCGATTTCCGCACGCGTTTCCAGGCGCGGTCCCTGCGTGGCGCCATAGCAGCCGCCATCGACCAGCGCGACGCCGGCATCGCCCGCGGCGTCGACCAGCGCCGTGCGCAGCGCGCGCGTGTAGGGCTCGCCGAAATCGACGTGCAGCACCTCCGTGTCGGGCTCCTCGCAGATCGTGGAGATGCGCCCCCAGGTGTAGTCGATCAACTGGTCCGGGCAGGCCAGCACGCGCGGGCCGAACGCCGCGGTGATGCCGCCGACAGTGTTGAGCGCCAGCACGCGCGTGGCGCCGACCGCGGCCAGCGCGGCGAGGTTGGCGCGGTAGTTCACCTGGTGCGGCGGCACCGAGTGGCCCTCGCCGTGGCGCGCGAGGAAGGCGACGCGGTGGCCGGCGAGCGTGCCCATGCGCACCGGGCCCGAGGGTTGGCCGTAGCGCGTGTCGACATGGCGCACCTGCGCGTCGTCGAGTTCGGCCAGCGCGTAGATGCCGGTGCCGCCGATGATGGCGAGTGACAAGGGCTGGGGGCTGACGGCTGGGGGCTGGGGCATGCGAAGAGTCTTCAGGGAACGGAAGTTGTTTTTCGTGCGCGGGCGGCGCTGCGTCCAACGCAGTGCGTGGGCAGCGCCTTCGCCGGAGAACGCGAGAGCGCTGGCAGCCCTCGGCCCTCGGCCCTCAGCCCTCGCTCCTCAACGCGTAGATGCCCGGCAGGTTGCGGCCCTGTTCGTCGTAGTCCATGCCGTACCCGTAGACATAGCGATCGGGCACCACCACGCCATGGTCGTCGGCGCGGATGCCTTCCACGCAGCGGTCGTGCTGCTTGACCGCGAGCGCGGCGATGCGCACGTCCGTCGCGCCTTCCGACATGCACCAGTCGCGCACGGCCTTGAGCGTGTGGCCCTCGTCGAGGATGTCGTCGGCAAGCAGCACGCGCCGCCCTGCCAGCGGCGTGGCCGGCCGGTGTTTCCAGACCAGCTCGCCGCCGGTGGTGGCGCCGCGGTAGCGCGTGGCGTGCAGGTAATCGAACGCGAGGTCGACGCCGTGCGCGCCCACCGCGAGTGCAAGCTGCGCGGCGAACGGCAGGCCGCCGTGCATCACGGTCAGCAACACCGGCGTGTCGCCGGCGTAGTGCGGTGCGATGCGCGCGGCCATCGCCTCGATGGCAGCCTCCAGCTGCGCGCGGTCGAACAGCAGGTCGGAGTTCGCCAGCGCCTCGCGCAGCGGCGGCATGCTCATGCCAGCGACTCCACGCGCGTGCGCACGTCGCCGTAGCGGGCGTCGGCAAGCAGGCCATCCCAGCCCATCGCGCCGCGGCCGAGCAGGCCCGCCAGCGCCATCGTATTGAGCACGCGGCCGTCGACCGCCTTGAGCGATTCCTCGACGAGCTCGGGATGGCACACCAGCACGACGTCGCAGCCGGCATCCAGGTGCGCATCCACGCGCGCCTTGATGCCGCCGACGCCGAACGCGGCAGCCATGCCGATGTCGTCGGAGAACACGACGCCGCGAAAGCCCATGTCGTGGCGAAGGATCCCGTTGATCCAGTGTGGCGAATACCCGGCCGGTTCCGGCGCCACGGCCGGATACGCCACGTGCGCCATCATCACCGCGTCGGCGCCCGCCTCGATGCCGGCCACGAACGGCACCAGGTCCTCGGCGCGCAGGGTGTCGAGGTCGCGCGGGTCGGTGGCGTGCTCGAAGTGGGTGTCCTCGAGCACCGATCCGTGCCCCGGGAAATGCTTGAGCGTGGCGGCCATGCCGGCGTCGTGCATGCCTTCCACATACGCGCGGGTGAATTCGGCGACGACGCGCGGATCGGCCGAGAACGCGCGGTTGCCGATCGCGCGGTTGCCGCGACCGAGGTCGACGACGGGCGCGAACGACAGGTCGATGCCGGTGGCGCGGATCTCGCTGGCCATCAGCCACGCATGCTCGCGCGCGAGCGCGAGCGCGCCGGCGCGGTCGCTCGCGAAGCGGGCGTCGAACGGCTCCAGCGGCGGCAGCGCGCTGTAGCCCTCGCGGAAGCGCTGCACGCGCCCGCCTTCCTGGTCCACGCAGATGAGCTGGGGCCGCGGCGCGGCCTCGCGGATGGCCTGGGTGAGCTCGGCCACCTGCGCGCGGCTGGCGAAGTTGCGCGCGAACAGGATCACGCCGGCGCAGGCGTCGTGCCGCAGCCAGTCGCGCTCGGCCGCGGTGAGTTCGGTGCCTGCGGTGCCGATCACGAGCATTGCCACGTCTCCATCAGGGCCGCGCGGATCCGCGGGGCGGCGATTGTCGCGCAGATGGGTGGGCGGGGCGTGGTCCGTAGAGGCGCGCCTGAGCGCCTGAGCCTGCGCGCCAGCCCCCTGCACGCACGCACAGGCATGCCCGGGTCTCCGCAGGCACGTGGCAGGCGCGCGGGCGCGCCGCTACGGCCGCTCGCTGTCGCTCCAGCTCGAATAGGGCCGCGATGCCAGCGCCAGGTTGTAGTAGCGCGCCTCGTCGGTGACCTCGGCGCCTGCCCAGTCGGGTCGCTCGAACGCGGTATCGGCACTCGGCAGCTCGATCTCGGCCACCACCAGCCCGGCGTTGTCGCCCAGGAACTCGTCGACTTCCCACGTGAACCCGCCGACGTCGACCAGGTGCCGCACCTTGTCCACCAGCCCGCCCACGCAGAGCGCCAGCAGCACGCGGGCGTCCTCGACCGGGATCGCATAGTCGAATTCCTGCCGCGTGTGGCCCACCGCGCGCGACTTGATGTTCAGCCAGGCGACGTCCCCGGCGATGCGCACCCGCACCGAGGCGCGTTGCGCGCCCGATTCCAGCGACGCCCGGTCGTTGAGGTAGCCCTGCGCCATCGGCACGACCCGATGCGCCCGCGCGCGCCAGGCATCGGAAGTGACCAGGAACTTGCGTTCGATCTCGAGGGGCATGGGACGGGGCCGGGATCCGGGATTGGGGTTTCGGGATGTGAGCGAAGTGTGCCGCAGCTGCGCGTCGTGCCCCACTCGCCGTCGCCCCTGCGAAGGCAGGGGCCCAGCGCCTTTCACGCGCACACACGCCGAGCAAGCGCGCCAAAAGAATGACGCTCGGACGTAGGCTGGGTTGGCCTCATCAACCCAGCATCACGCGAGATGCTGGGTTGATGAAGCCAACCCTGCCTACGACTTACCGCCTGACGAACAGTGCGATCGACTCGACGTGCGCGGTGTGGGGAAACATGTCCATGACGCCGGTTGCCTCCAGCCTCCATCCACGTTCGTTGACCAGGTAACCGGCATCACGCGCCAGTGAACCCGGATGGCAGCTGACGTTGACGATGCGCTCGAACTGCTCCAGCGGCAGCTGCGCAAGCACCGCGTCGGCGCCGGAGCGCGGCGGGTCGAGCAGCAGCTTGCTGAAGCCCTCGGCCATCCACGTGTGCGTGCGCAGGTCGCTTGTCAGGTCCGCGGCGTGGAACCGTGCGTTGGCCAACCCGTTGCGCCCGGCGTTGATGCGCGCGCGCTGCACCAGGCCCGCGTCGCCCTCCACCCCGACCACCTCGCGCACGCGGCGCGCCAGCGGCAGGGTGAAGTTGCCCAGGCCCGCGAACAGGTCGAGCACGCGGTCGTCCGGTTGCGGATCGAGCAGCGCAAGGGCGTGGTCGACCATCGCGTGGTTGAGCGTCGCGTTGACCTGGATGAAGTCCAGTGGCTCGAACGCGAAGGTGACCCCGTGCGCCGGTAGCGCGAACGACAGCTCGACCGGCTCGGCGGAAATGCGATGCACGCTCTCGGTGCCACCGGGCTGCAGGAAGATCGCGAACCCATGGGCGATGCCGAAGGCCAGCAGCGCGTCGTAGTCGCGATGCGAGAGCGGCGCGAGATGCCGGAAGGTCAGCGCGGCCGCCGCGTCGCCCACGATGAACTCGACCTGCGGGATGTCGCGCCTGCCATCCAGCGCATCGATCAACGCAGCCAGCGCCTCGATGGCGAATCCGACCTGCGGCACCGCGGTGTGGCATTCGCGCAGGTCGGCGACGAAGCGCGGATCGAGTTCGCGGAACCCCACCAGCGTCTTGCCCTTCTTCTCCACGAACCGCACCGACAACCTTCCCTTGCGACGGTAGCCCCACGACCCCGCGGTGAGCGGCGGCAACCAGGTACGCGGCGCGACCTTGCCGATCCGCTCCAGGTTCTCGGCCAGCACGTGCTGCTTGGCGAGGATCTGCTTGTCTTCGGCCAGGTGCTGCAGCACGCAGCCGCTGCAGGTGCCGAAGTGCGGGCAACGCGGCGTGACGCGTTCCGGCGAGGCCTCCAGCACCGCGTGCGTGCGCCCCTCGTCGAACGCCCGGCTGCGCCGCGTCTGCACCGCCATCACCCGCTCGCCCGGCAGCGCGCCCGACACGAACACCGCCTTGCCGTCGCGCCGCCCCACGCCGCGGCCATCGTGCGACAGGTCGGTGATGTCGATGGGGAACGGAGTCTGGTCGATGCGGGACATTGCAGGCACGAGCGGGAACGGGGAACGGGGAACGGGGAAGCGGAAAAAACGAAGCCCGCCGAAGCGGGCTCGTCTGCGAATCATTGTAGGCCGCCGCCGCATCACGAGACGCGATGCACTCCAGCTTCCCTGTTCCCCGTTCCCCGTTCCCGCTCTCGCTTTACTTCTGCCTCCACGCCCCGCCGCGCTGGTACCACCAGCCGCTGCGCGCGCTGTCGACCCATTGCCTGGCGAACACGCCACGGATCTGCGCTTCCCACTCGGGGTGGTTGTTGGCCACCGCGATCTCCCGGTACACCGCCTTGCGGTCGCGGTTCTCGTCGGCCACCGCGCTGTTGACCGGCACGCGGTCCTTGAGCGCGATCGCGCCGGCGTCGCGCACCACCACCAGCCCGTCCTCGGTGAAGCCCAGCGCGCCGCTGTCGAAATGCGCGCGCAGCTGCGACTCGAAGCGCTGCTCCATGCGCGCCTGGATCGCGAGGATCGCCGGGGTGCGGATGTTGAAGTCCGCCGCGTCCTGCGCATGCGCGGCGCCGATGCCGGCCACCGACAGCCAGTCCACGCGCCGCGCGAGGGACACCGCGCGCTCGAGCGCCGACGCCTCGATCGACGCACCGCCGCCCGAGCCGCCGGGCCGCGCCTCCTCGTTGATCACCTTCTCGACGAATTCCTTCGCCGCTTCCTTCGCCTCGGCAGCGGGGAAGTACACGTTGATGGTCACGCACGCGCTCAACGCGACCGCCGCGACGGGGACTGCGATCCAACGACTCATGGACGTGCTCCGTGTTGAGGTGAAAAAGCTCTTTTTTTTTCCGCGAGAGACGCGAAAGACGCAAAAAAAGTCAGGAAACCTGCATCGGTCGGCGCTCGTCTTTAGCGTCATTAGCGTCCTTTGCGGACCATTGCCCTTGATCCTGCCAGTTTCATTCAACCACCGGCTTCACGTCGCCCTTGCCGACCGCCGCGAGGCGTTCGACCAGCGTCGGCCAGTCCACCCTGCGGTTGTGGCCGATCACCGACAGGCGCGGGATGCCGGCACCTTCGACGATAGTGAAGGTGTTGCCCGCTGAACGAAGGCCATCCATTTCGCACACCTCGTCGGCCAGCCGGCAGGCGATGCCGATGCGCGAGTAGCCGAAGTCGTCGAAGAACCCGATCAGCCGGCTCTGCAACGTCGAGGCGAAGGTCGCGTCGCCGACGCTCGACAGGTCCTGGACCGCGCGCTGGCTGATGCGCTGGCGGGCACCCGCGCGACGCGCGGCGGCGCGGTCGGTGCGCAGCAGCGCGTCGAAGGCGACGGGTTGCCAGTCGACCAGCCGCAGGCTGGCGATGCGACCGTCCAGGCGCCCGGTGATGCCGCCGAAATCCAGCGCCCCGGTCAGCGCGGCCAGGTCGAGGTCGTCGAGCGTCACGTCGGCGCTCACCGTCGGCGCGATGCCGAAGGGCCGCTCCATCGACAGTCGCGCCACGTCGACGCGACCGTCGAACACCTGCATGGTGAGCCCGCCATCGAAGGCCAGCGTGTCGTCGACGTAGCGCGCGCCGGGGATCCGCCCCGACAGCGTGCCGCCGAACGCGGGCCAGCCGAAGCGCTTGGACAGTGCAGCCACGTCGATCGCCTCGAGCTCGAGGCCGAACTCGACCTGCAGGCCCGCGCCGGCCACCGGCGGACGCAGGCGCAGGCCGGCGAACCGCGCGGTCCCGCCGAGTACGCGCAGCGCGGCGTCACCGTCCAGCGCGATCGCGCCATCGCGGCTGGTCATCGCCAGTTGCGCAGCATCAAAGGGTATGCCGTACAGCGTCCCGCCGCGCCAGCGCAGGCGGCTCGCGACCGGCCCGGCCGACGAGAAGCGCACGTCGCCATCGAGGCCCTCGAAGGCGAAGCCACGCGCCGGCGCGCGGATCGCCGCGTCGACCAGCACGAGGTCGGCGCGGCGCAACGTGCCGCCCGCCATCGCCAGGTCGAGGTCCGCGCGGCCCGACAGCGCGGCATCGCCGAACCCCGCCGCGCCGAGCGGGCCGCTGAGGTAGGCGTCGCGCACCGGCGCGAGGTCGTCGCTGCGCGCGCGAACCTCGAACGCGCGCCACGCGCCGTCATCGCCGATCCGCGCGGTGCCGTTCGCCTGCAGCAGCGCACCATCGCGCCAGTCGAAACCGACCTGCCAGGCATCGACGTCCTGCAGAGCGTCGATGCGCACCGGAACGCGGCGCGACGCGAGGTCCACGAACGCCGGGCCGGCGAGGATCTGCCCGCCCAGCAGCGCGCCATCGATGCGCACCTGGTCGACACCGTCGAAGCGCAGATCCATGTCGAACCGCGCACCGACGTTCTCCGCGGCGAGCGTGCCGTCGGGCGTGTCCACCGCGGCGCCCCGCAGGGTCACCGGCCCATGGATGCGCAGCGGCCCGCGCGCCGGCGCTTCGATCGACAACCGCGCGTCGCCCTCCCCCGCGGTCCATCGACCCGCCTTCCATGCCTTCGCGAGCAGCGCCTGCGTCCACGCCAACGGCACGGCGGTGAGGTCGATGCGGCTGAGCGTGGGCGTAGCCGCCGAGCGATCCAGCGCGATGCGCGCGCCGCCGCGCGCGAGCGTGGCGCGGGTAGCGACCGGTGACAGCGCGACGTCGAGCGCGAACGGCGCGGCACCACGCGAGCGCACCGCGCCATCGCAGCGCCAACCATCCTTGCCTTCGCGGCGCAGCGGGCATGACCAGTCGACATTGGCGAACGCATAGCCGAGGTCCGGCGCGGACATGCGCGCGGCGCGCAGGCGCAGGGTGCCGCGGGGCGCTCCTTCGGGCCATGCGAGGTCCACGCGCACGGCGTGCAGGGTCGCGACCGGGCTGCGCACCACGTCGATGCGCGCACTGGCCGAGCGTGCCAGCACATCGGCTGCCGGCAGCGCGGCAAGCAGCACGGTGAGCGGCAGGGCACGTACCATCGGCGGCATCGGACGAGCTTATCGGGCACAGGGACGTGGACATGAAAGCTGCTTCACCGCGCGTGCTGCTGGTCGAGGACGACCCGACCAGCCGCGAAGTCCTGGCGTTGGCCATCGCCGGCGTGCCTGCCGAGGTGGTGGTGGCCGGCTCGTTCGCCGAGGCGCGCGCAGCCATCCGCGACGCGGCAGGCGCACACGGCCGATTCGATGCATGGATGGTCGATGCCCACCTGCCCGATGGCGCGGGCGCCGAGCTGTTGCCCTCCAGGCCGCAGGGCACCATCGCGCTCGCGCATACCGCGGCGACGGATGCGGCCGTGGTCGATGCGCTCGTCGCCGCCGGGTTCGCCGAAGTGCTGGTCAAGCCGCTGTCCGCGCTGCAGGTGCAGGCGGCCCTGCGGCGGGCGCTGGGTTCCCGGGCTGCCGCGCGTGGCGTGTCCCCCGCGGGCGACGGCGGGCTGCCGGTCTGGGACGACGCCGCTGCGTTGCGCGCGCTGGCCGGGCACGCCGGCAACGTCGCCGGGCTGCGCGGACTGTTCGTGCGCGAACTCGAACCCACGCTGCCGCGCCTGCGCACCGCGTACCACGCGCGCGACGCCGCGGCGCTGCGTGACGAACTGCACCGCCTGCGCGCGAGTTGCGGCTTCGTGGGCGCGGCACGCCTGGCCGCCGCGGTGGCCGGCGCGGCCGAGGACGTGTTCGCCGCCGACGCGCACGCGGCGCTCCACGCGGCCGCATGCGTCACGCTCGAGACGCCCTACCCCGCGGCCGCGTCGCCCTGAGCCGGCGCGCGCGGCAGCGCGGCCAGCATGTCCCACGATGCCAACCCGCGCGGCCCGAGGTGGTGGGCCAGCACGGCGCGCAATGCGCGGCGCAGCCCGGCCAAGTCATCGCCTGTGGGGACGGTGTCGGTGGCCAGGTGGAGCAGCGCGCGGCCGGTCGCGGTGCCGGCCCGCTCGTGCACGCCGCGTTCGGTGCGCACGCGCACCGGGCCGGCTTCCGCGTCGAGGCGATAACGCGCCGCCGCGTCGATCGCGCGCCCGTCGGCATCGACGTCGAACTCGAACCCCAGGCCCAGCGCGGCCAGGAGGTCGCGCTCGAAGCGCCGCAGCGTCCACGCCAGCGCGTCGCCGGCACGCAACCGCTCGCGGGTGCGGGCATAGGCCACGTACGCATCCGGCAACGCGTCGCCGCGCGCGCACAGCCGCAGCACCAGCTCGTTGACATAGAAGCCGGCCAGCATCGCCTGCCCGGCCAGGCGCGGCGCTGCGTCCAGCGCTTCGGCCGCCACCAGGCGCGCGAGTTCGCCCTGCTGCACGGCGTCCAGGCGGATCGACTGCAACGGCTGCAGTGCCGCGCGCAGGACATGGCGCCTGGCTCCCTGCACGCCGCGCGCGACCAGCCCGATGCGTCCCTGGGTGGCGCCCAGCACCTCGACCAGCAGGCTCGTCTCGCGCCACGGCCGCGCGTGCAGGACGAAGGCGGGTTCGGCGGTGAGGCGCATGTTCGGACCCGAAGTGCTGTCGCCAGGGCGGTTGTCCGCGAATGTCGCAAAAAGGCGCGAAAGAAAACCGAAACAAGAACGACCTCAACGCCTCTTCAATCCGCGTCCTTTGTCTCCGCTCTTCGTTGCGCTCTTTGCCTCATTCGCGGACCGAGTGCTCTTGCGGCATCCATCGGGCTATTCGCCATACCCGAACGCCCGCAACGCCGCCTCGTCGTCGGACCAGCCGGCGCGCACGCGGACCCAGGTTTCCAGGTGCACCTTGGCGTCGAACAGGCGTTCCATGCGCAGGCGAGCCTTGGTGCCGATCTCGCGCAGGCGGGCGCCGCCCTTGCCGATGACGATCGCCTTCTGACCGTCGCGCTCGACCCAGATCACCGCGCCGATGCGCAGCATCGACCCGTCGACCTCGAACCGCTCGATCTCCACCGTCGTCGCGTACGGCAGTTCCTCGCCCAGCTGGCGCATCAGCTGCTCGCGCACCAGCTCCCCGGCGAGGAAGCGCTGGCTCTTGTCGGTGATCTCATCCTCGCCGTGCAGCGCATCCTGCTCGGGCACGTGCGCGAGTGCCGAGCGCACCAGCGCGTCCAGCCCCTGGCGCTTGAGCGCGGACACCGGATGGATGGCGGCGAACTCGCGTCCCTCGCCGACCTTCGCCAGGTACGGCAGCAGGGTGCCCTTGTCCTTGATGCGATCGACCTGGTTGACGACCAGCAGCACCGGCACGCCCGCGTCGCGCAGTGCATCGAACGCGAAGCCATCGGCCTCGTCCCATTGCCCGGCGCGCACCACCAGCAGCGCGGCGTCCACGCCCTCGAGCGCGCCACGCGCGGCACGGTTCATCATGCGGTGCATCGCGGTGGCGCTGGCCGAACCCAGCCCGCGATGCAGGCCGGGCGTGTCGACCAGCACGAGCTGGCCCTCCGGGAACGTCGCGATGCCGAGCATGCGGTGGCGCGTGGTCTGTGCCTTGGGCGACACGATCGCCACGTGCGCCCCCACCAGCGCGTTGACTAGCGTGGACTTGCCGACGTTGGGCCGGCCGATGACCGCCAGCGTGCCGGCGCGATGGGGGGTGTTGCTCATGCGGGCATTGTCGGCGCGTCGCCTGATGGAGGCAAACGGACGCAGAGCTTTTGGTCCGCGAAAGACGCAAGCAAAACAGAGCGAAATGTAGTGGCGATCGGGTGACCGGAACGCCACGGCCCATCCATTTTCCTGCCTTTATTGGCGTCTTTTGCGTCTTTCGCGGACCGCAGCTTTGGCCCTATGCCTACGCGCCGCGCAATGCCTCGATCGCTGCCACTGCGGCCTCGGCCGCCGCCTGCTCGGCTGTGCGACGCGAGCTGCCTTCGCCTTCGGTCTGCACCTGCGGCTCGACAAGCGTGCAGGACACGCGGAACAGCTTGGCGTGGTCATCGCCCGCCTCGCCGAGCAGTGCATACACGGGCAAGGGCTTCTGGCGGCCCTGCAGCCATTCCTGCAGCCGCGTCTTGGCGTCCTTGCCGACCTTGTGCGGCGGCGGAAGCGCGGCCATCGGGGCCTCGAACCAGGGCATCACGGTGGCGCGGCAGGCCTCGAAGCCACCGTCGAGGTAGATCGCGGCCACCAGCGCCTCCAGCGCGTCGGCGAGGATCGAATCGCGGCGGTGACCGCCGGTCTTCATCTCGCCGGGGCCAAGCGTGAGCCGCGCGCCCAGCTCCAGCCCGCGGGCGATCATCGCCAGCGTCGATTCGCGCACCAGCTCCGCGCGCGCGCGGGTCAGCGCCCCTTCGTCGGCGGCAGGCCAGTGCGCGTAGAGGGCTTCGCCGACGAACAGGTTGACCAGTGCATCGCCGAGGAATTCCAGCCGTTCGTTGTGCGGCGCGCCCGCACTGCGATGCGTCAGCGCCTGGGCGAGCAGCGACGCGTCGTCGAAACGGTGGCCGATCAGGTCACTCGACGGCGGCACCGCGGCGCAGTTCCTGCTCGGCACGGAACCTGCCGACGATGTCCAGGTTATGGATCAGCGGGCGCCGCACTTCGTACTCGACCGTGACCATCTGGCCGGCCCCCTGCCTCACGATCTTGATGTGCTCGGGCTTGATCCCGGTCGCGTAGTTGATGTCGAGGCGCTTCATGAACATGTCGCGCACCTGTGCAGGCGCCGCCCCTTCGATTTCCGGGTCCCGCGCCAGCCCCTGCAGCGAGTTCTTGACCGAGTGGTACTCCATGTACATCGGGATGACCTTCATCCCCATGTAGATGAACACGCCGACCACCGCGAGCGTGAGGATGAAACCGATCAGGGTCATGCCGCGTTGCGACTTCTTCATGCACTCCTCCCCAGGACCATGCGGTGGCGGCGGCGCGCCGCGGTCCGAACCTTACTCGATGCCGTCGCCCAGGCGCGAGAAGTCGATCCCGCCGTCCCAGTTCATCCAGACCAGGAAAGCCCGCCCGCGCAGGTTCGCCTCGGGCAGGAAATGCGTGGCCCAGTAGCGGCTGTCCTCGCTGTTGTCGCGGTTGTCGCCCATCACGAAGTAGTGGCCGTCGGGCACCACCCAGTCGCCTTCGCCCGGGTCGAGGTACGGGCTGTCCACGCGCTCGAGCACCCGGTGCGCACGGCCCGGCAGCGCCTCGCGGCGTTCCTCCAGCCCCGTCGCCTCCGCCCCGCGGCCACGGCCCTGGAAGGGTCCGGCCACGTCGAACGGGACCGGCTGGCCGTTGAGGAACAACTGGTTGTCGTGGTAGCCGATGCGATCGCCCGGCAGGCCCACCACGCGCTTGATCCAGTCCTGGTTCGGGTGGTGGGGCGGGCGGAACACCACCACGTCGCCGCGCCGCGGCGCGCCGATCGACACGAACTTGTCGTTGGTGATCGGCCAGCGCAGGCCGTACGCGAACTTGTTGACTAGGATGAAGTCGCCGGTCAGCAGCGTCGGCATCATCGAGTTGGACGGGATCCGGAACGGCTCGGCGATGAAGCTGCGCAGCACCAGCACCACCGCGAGCACCGGAAAGAACGCCTTGGAGTAGTCGACGACGACCGGCTCCTTGTCCTCGTCCAGCAACCCCGCCCGCGCCGCGCGGCGCTTGGCGAGCACCAGCCGGTCGAGCAGCCAGACCAGCCCGGTGAACAGCGTCAGGACGACGAGAGCGGTTTCGAACCAGATCATTTGAGAGCCGGGAATGGGGAGGAAAGCAAGGCGGGAACAGGGAACAGGGAACGGGGAAGCAAAAGCAAGTGGCGACAGGCCCGATGGGTGCGTCGTGGATGGTGCGTCCGAGTTGAAACGGAGCTGACGGAAGGACCCGGCCGCGTTGGCGCGCTCCGCTTCCCCGTTCCCCGTTTCCCGTTCCCGCTCTTCTTCACTGATCCACCTTCAACACCGCCAGGAAGGCTTCCTGCGGGATCTCCACGCGGCCGACCTGCTTCATGCGCTTCTTGCCTTCCTTCTGCTTCTCGAGGAGCTTCTTCTTGCGCGAGATGTCGCCGCCGTAGCATTTGGCCAGCACGTTCTTGCGCATCGCCTTGACCGTGCTGCGCGCGATGACCTGCGAGCCGATGGCCGCCTGGATCGCCACGTCGAACATCTGCCGCGGGATCAGCTCCTTCATCTTCTCGCACAGGTCGCGTCCGCGCCGGTCGGCGTGGCTGCGGTGGGTGATGATCGAGAGCGCATCGACCTTGTCGCCATTGATCAGCGTGTCCACGCGCACGAACGGGCCGGCGTCGAAGCGCACGAAGTGGTAGTCCAGCGATGCATACCCGCGCGAGACGCTCTTGAGCTTGTCGAAGAAGTCCAGCACGACTTCCGCCATCGGGAGCTCGTAGCTGATCTGCACCTGCCCGCCCATGTAGTTGATGCCGAGCTGGCTGCCGCGCTTCTCCTCGCACAGCGTGATCACGTTGCCGACGTAGTCCGGCGGCGTGAGGATGTTGGCGCGGATGATCGGCTCGCGGATCTCCTCGACCATGTTCACCGGCGGCAGCTTGGCCGGGTTGTCCATCGGCACGATCGAGCCGTCGGTCTTGAGCACCTCGTAGATCACGGTCGGCGCGGTGCTGATGAGGTTGAGGTCGTATTCGCGCTCCAGGCGCTCCTGCACGATCTCCATGTGCAGCATGCCGAGGAATCCGCAGCGGAAGCCGAAGCCCATCGCTTCCGATGACTCCGGCTCGAAACGCAGCGCGGCATCGTTGAGGCGCAGCTTGTCGAGCGCCTCGCGCAGGTCCGGGTAGTCCTCGGCATCGACGGGGAACAGCCCGGCGAACACGCGCGGCTGCATTTCCTGGAAACCCGGGAGCGGCTTCGGCGCGGGATCGCCTGCCAGCGTCAACGTGTCGCCGACCGGCGCGCCGTGCACGTCCTTGATCGCGGCGTGGATCCAGCCCACCTCACCGGCGCCGAGCTTCGGCAGGTCCTTGCGCTTGGGCGTGAACACGCCGACCTTGTCGACCTGGTGCGTGCGCCCGGTCGACATCACCAGCAGCTTGTCGCCCGGCTTGATCTCGCCCTGCATCACGCGCACGAGGCTGACGACGCCGAGGTAGTTGTCGAACCACGAGTCGATGATGAGCGCCTGCAGCTTGTCGGTGTCGCGCGGCCTGGGCGGCGGGATGCGCTGGACGATTGCCTCCAGCACCTCGACCACGTTGAGGCCGGTCTTCGCGGAGATCGCCACCGCATCCGTGGCGTCGATACCGATCACCGCCTCGATCTCCGCCTTCGCGCGCTCGATGTCGGCGGTCGGCAGGTCGATCTTGTTGAGCACTGGAACGACTTCCAGGCCCTGCTCGACGGCGGTGTAGCAGTTGGCGACCGACTGCGCTTCCACGCCCTGCGCGGCGTCGACCACCAGCAGCGCGCCTTCGCAGGCGGCCAGCGAGCGGCTGACCTCGTAGCTGAAGTCGACGTGGCCGGGGGTGTCGATGAAGTTGAGGAAGTACGTCTGCCCGTCGCGCGCCTTGTACGGCAGCGACACGGACTGGGCCTTGATCGTGATGCCGCGCTCGCGCTCGATCGGGTTGCTGTCGAGCACCTGGGCTTCCATCTCGCGCGCTTCCAGCCCGCCACAGAGCTGGATGATGCGGTCGGCAAGGGTCGACTTGCCGTGGTCGACGTGGGCGATGATGGAGAAGTTGCGGATCTGCTGCATGTGGCGCGGAGCGCGGCCTTGCGGGAAAAACAGCGGGCGATTGTCGCACAGGGGCCGCTTGCGCCCTGGCGCTGCGGGGCGGAGGCGGAAGCGAACGCAGTCCGCGAAAGACGCAAAGGGCGCGAACGGAGAACGAAAGAGGCAGGAAGCGCGATGTGGCGGCTCGCCGGATCAAACGGGATGCGCCTCCTGCAGGTCCCGCGTTCTTTCGCGCCCTTCGCGTCTTTCGCGGACGCGCGTCTCCAACTCGCCACGCCCGGCGCTGACGGCACGGGCGTGGCCAGGACCGTGCGGCTCAGCGCTCCGGCGCGGTGACGGTGAGGACCTGCGTGGCCTGGCCCCGGCGCACGAGCAGGATGCGGGCCTGCCCCGGCGCGGTGCCGGACACCGCGCGGTCGAACGCGGCAGCGCTGCCCACCGGCGTGCGGCCCACGCGCAGCACCACGTCGCCACGCGCGATGCCGGCGTCGCGGCCTGCATCGCCCGGATCGGACACCACCACGCCCTCGCCGGCGGCCAGCCCCATCCGCTGGCGCTCGGCCGCGTTGGCATCGCGCACGCCGATGCCAAGCGCGTTGGCACCGGCCGCGGAGGCCGGCGCCTCCGGCATGCCGGGGCCCTGCGCGCCACCGCCGGCGCTGGCCACGGCTTCCAACGCGCCGAGCGTGACCTCGATGTCGCGCTGTCGCCCATCGCGCACCAGCGTCACGCGCACCTTCGAGCCGGGCGCGCGCGCGCCGACCAGCGGGGGCAGGTCGGAGGACTCCATCACCGGCCGCCCGTCCACCGCGCGGATCACGTCGAACACCTGGATGCCCGCGCGCGCCGCGCCGCTGCCGGCGCTGACGTTGTTGACCAGCGCGCCGTTGGTGTCGGGCAGGCCGAGCTCGCGCGCGACATCGCTGGTGACGTTCTCCACGCCCACGCCCAGCAGCCCGCGGCTGACCCGGCCGCTGCTGCGCAACTGCTCGGCGGCGTTCATCGCCACGTCGATGGGGATCGCGAACGACACGCCCATGTAGCCACCGGAGTTGGAGAAGATCTGCGAGTTGATGCCGATCACCTCGCCGCTGGTGTTGAGCAGCGGGCCACCGGAGTTGCCGCGGTTGATCGCCACGTCGGTCTGGATGAACGGCACGTATTGCTGGTTGGCGAGCGGGTTGGCGCGGCCCGTCGCGCTCACCACGCCGGCGGTGACCGACTGCTCGAGTCCGAACGGCGAGCCGATCGCGACCACCCACTGCCCGGCCTTGACGCCCGAGGCGTTGCCACTGCGCAGGTACGGCAGGCCGCTGCCGTCGATCTTCAGCAGCGCGACGTCGGACTGCTCGTCGCTGCCGATCACCCGCGCCTCGAACTCGCGGCGGTCCGACAGGCGCACCTTGACCCGGCTCGCGCCGTCGACCACGTGGTGGTTGGTCATCAGGTAGCCATCGGCCGAGATCAGGAAGCCGGTGCCCAGCGACATGCCGCCGCGCGGCCCCTGCGGGCCCTGCGGCATGCCGGGGAACGGCATCTCGTCACCGAAGAAGCGGCGGAAGAACTCGGGGATCTCCTCGCCGCCCGGCATCTGCTGGCGCGCGCTGCGGCGCGGGGCGATCTCGGCGCTGATGTTGACCACCGCCGGCCCGACACGCTCGACCAGGCGGGTGAAGTCCGGCAGGCCGGCGACCAGCGGCGCGGCCGGCACCGCGCTCGGTGGCGGCGCGATGGGCGTGCCCGCGGGCGATTGCGCGGTGCAGGCGACCGGCAGCGCGGCGGCGATCGCGCCGACCAGCAGCATGGAACGCAGGGAACGTTGCATCGGATGGAACCTCGGGACCGGAGGAATGGAAGCGACCGTGGCCGCGCCGGCGTGCCGGGCGCGTGCACGCGTGGGATCAGGGTGGTGGTGCCGGCGTCGGGGCGGGCGCGGGCGGGATGACATCGGCGCGCGGTTCGACGCGCGGCTCGACGCGCGGTTCGAACGGGAAGAACGACGGCGCCTGCCCGTGGCTCGCGGTGAACGCCGCGCCGCCACCGAGCGCCGGCAGCGTGGCGCGCGGCCACGGACGGCTCGCCATCACGTCCTCGACCGGCGGCGGCGCGAACGGACGCACGGGCTGGGCGGCTGCCGGCGTGGCGGCCACCGCGATGGCCTGCACCGGTTCGGCCGCCGTGCGCACGACGGTGCGACGCGCGGCGGAATGCGCACGCTCGCCCGCGCGGGCGACGCCTGCGCGCGGCGCGCGTGGCTCGACCGCGGCCGCGACGGTCCGCGGCGTTTCGACCACCGGCGCAGGTGCGGGCGCAGGCACGGGGGCGGACGCGGGCGCGGGCGCGATCGCAACGGCCGGCGCGGGCGATGCCGGCCCACCGTCGAACGGGCGCACCAGCACCACCGCCACCGCCACCGACGCGGCCACCGCGAGCGCGGACCAGCGCGCCATGCGACGACGCGGAACCGCGGCCGCAGCGGCGCCGGCAGTGGCCGCGCCAGCGCGCGGGGCCTCGGCCACCGCCTCCTGCTCGCCGGCGACTGCGCGCGACACGCGATCGGCGAAGCCCGGGGCGGCAAGCAGCGTGCGCTCGCCGCGCATCATGTCGCCGATCAGTTGCCAGCGCTCCACGCGGCCCTGCCAGTCGGCATCGTGGTGCAGGCGGCGCTTGGCGAAGCGCGCGGCGTCGCCGCGCAGCTCGCCGTCGAACAGCGCGCTCAGCGATTCGGTATCGGCATGGACGGAAGCCATGGGCGTCAGGACTCCGGGTGCATCAGCGGGCGCAGGGCAACATCGATGGCATCGCGCGCGCGGAAGATCCGCGAGCGCACCGTGCCGATCGGGCAACCCATGCGGGCGGCGATCTCGTCGTAGCTCAGGCCCTCGACCTCGCGCAGGGTGATGGCCGTGTGCAGGTCGGCGGGCAGCGTTTCGACCGCCTGCATCACCGCGCGTTCCATCTCCTGCCTGAGCAGTTCACGCTCGGGCGTGTCGACGACGCGCAGCGCGGCGCCGGTGTCGAACTGCTCGGCATCGCCCACCTCGACGTCATCGGTGGGCGGGCGGCGGCGCTGGGCGACCAGGTGGTTCTTGGCGGTGTTCACGGCGATGCGGTGCAGCCAGGTCGAGAACTGGGCCTCGCCGCGGAAACCGGCCAGCGCGCGATGGGCACGGAGGAACGTGTCCTGCGCGATGTCCTGGCATTCGCTCCAGTCGGCTACGTAGCGCCCGATCACGGCCAGCACGCGGTGCTGGTGCTTGCGCACCAGCAGGTCGAAGGCCGTGCCGTCGCCGCGCTGCACGCGCCGCACCAGCTCGAAGTCCAGCTCCTGCGATGGATCGGGGACGAGGTCCCCTGCGAGGGTCGAGTCGGCCATCAACGGCGCCAGCATCCTGTGGGCTCCTTCATGGCCGCTGCATCCGACCGTGGTGGAGGCGGAAAGTTCACCGGACTGAACGTGATGGCAGGGAGGGCGGGATGCAAGCGCGTTCGGGAGCCGGGACGCGGGACCCGGGACCCGGGACCCGCGCAACGTCCAGTGCATCAGGTCGCGTCGCGTCTCCTGGCTGGAAGAACAGCACCCGCCGACGTCGTGTCCTCGCTCCCTGCGGGAAACATGCGCTTCCGCTTTCCGGTCCCGGGTCGCGGGTCCCGGGTCCCCCCGCCCTTCCCCATCGCCGCGTTCACCCCCATCATCGCGGCCCTTCCATACCCGCACGGATGGACGCCATGGGCGCCACGATCGATTCAGACCGCTTCGCCGGCCTGCGCCTGGCGCAGTGGACGCCGGAGGCGCGCGGCGACGGCGTGCTCGTCGTGGCCTTCGACAAGCACGGCGAAAGCGTCAACACGTTCTCGCAGGACGTGCTGGTCGAGCTCGACGCGCTGGTCGAGCGCATCGCCATCGATCCGCCGAAGGCCGTGGTGTTCCGCTCGGCGAAGGCCTCCGGCTTCATCGCCGGCGCCGACATCAAGGAGTTCGCGACCTTCGACGCGCGCGGCACCGTGGGCGATGCCATCCGCCGCGGCCAGGACGCGTTCGCGCGCATCGCCGCGCTGCCCTGCCCGACCGTCGCGGCCATCCATGGTTTCTCGATGGGCGGCGGCACCGAACTGGCGCTGGCGTGCCGCTACCGCATCGCCACCCCGGATGCGCGCATCGGCCTGCCGGAAGTGAAGCTCGGCATCTACCCGGGCTGGGGCGGCAGCGTGCGGCTGCCGCGGCTGGTCGGCGCGCCGGCGGCATTCGACATGATGCTCACCGGGCGCACGCTGTCGGCCAAGGCCGCGCTGGCGAATGGTCTCGTCGACCGCATCGCCGAGCCGACGCGACTCATCGACGAGGCCGCCGCGCTCGCGCTCAAGGGTCGCGTGCGCCCGTTCAAGCAGCGCGCGACTGCATGGGCCAGCAACACCTGGCTTGCGCGCAGGCTGATCGCGCCGCAGCTGGTCAAGCAGGTCGCGCGCAAGGCGCCCAAGGCGCACTACCCGGCGCCGTACGCGCTGATCTCCAACTGGCAGCGCGGCGGTTCGCTGGCCGCGCAGTACGCCAGCGAGCGCCGCGGCGTGGTCAAGCTGGCCGCCACGCCGACCGCACGCAACCTCACCCGCGTGTTCTTCCTGCAGGAACGGCTGAAGTCGCAGGGCGGCAAGCAGCACGACATCGCCCGCGTGCACGTGGTCGGCGCAGGCGTGATGGGCGGCGACATCGCCGCGTGGGCGGCCTACAAGGGCTTCGAGGTGACGCTTGCCGACCGCGAGCAGCGCTTCATCGACGGTGCGCTGGAACGCGCGGCCACGCTGTTCGAGAAGAAGGTCAGGGACGCGGCCAAGCGCCCCGCCGTCGCCGCGCGCCTGCGGGGCGACATCGACGGCGCCGCGGTCGCCGATGCGGACCTGGTGATCGAGGCGATCATCGAAAACCCCGCCGCCAAGCGTGCGCTGTACGGCGCGGTCGAGCAGCGCCTCAAACCCGGCGCGTTGCTGACCACCAATACCTCCTCCATCCCGCTCGACGAGCTGCGTGCGCACGTGCAGCGCCCGGCGCAGTTCGCCGGCCTGCACTACTTCAACCCGGTGGCGCTGATGCCGCTGGTGGAGATCATCCGACACGACGCCATGGCGCCCGAGACCGAGGCGCGCCTGGCCGCGTTCTGCAAGGCGCTCGACAAGCTGCCCGTGCCGGTGGCGGGCACGCCCGGCTTCCTCGTCAACCGCGTGCTGTTCCCGTACATGCTCGAGGCCGCAACCGCGTTTTCCGAAGGCATCCCCGGCGCTGCGATCGACAGGGCCGCGGTGCGCTTCGGCATGCCGATGGGGCCGATCGAACTGATCGACACCGTGGGCCTGGACGTCGCCGCGGGCGTGGGGCCGGAGCTCGCGCCGTTCCTCGGCCTGCCGATCCCGGCCTCGCTCTCGACCCCGCCGGAGCCCGGCAAGCGCGGCAAGAAGGACGGACAGGGCCTTTACGCGTGGAACGAAGGCAAGGCGGTCAAACCGCCGCTGCCGAAGGACTACACGGTGCCCGACGACCTCGAGGACCGGCTGATCCTGCCGATGGTCAACGAGGCGGTCGCCTGCCTGCACGATGGCGTGGTGAGCGACGCCGACCTGCTGGATGCCGGCGTGATCTTCGGCACCGGCTTCGCCCCGTTCCGCGGCGGCCCGATCCAGTACGTGCGCGAGACCGGCGTGGAGTTGCTGCTGAGCCGCATGCGCGCGCTGCAGGCCAGGCACGGCGACCGCTTCGCGCCACGGCCGGGCTGGGACAACCCCGCGCTGCGCGGCTGACCTCGCGCGGCGCGCGGCCCGGTCGCCGCCACGGCAGGATCAGGGGGATCGCAGGCATGCCAGCCCCGCGCACGCGCGTTCCCTGGATCGCCCGGTTCGATCGCGTCCGGCCGAGCGGACGCCCGCATCGCTACATCGTGTGCGTCGGACGGTCGGAGCTGAGCGTGCCGGCCAGCAGCGTCTCGATCTTGGTGCGGATCGCATCGCCCTCGGGTGTCTCGGGGAACTGCACGCCGATGCCGGCGGTGCGGTTGCCCTGCGCGCCGGCCGGGGTGACCCACACGACCTTGCCGGCGACGGGATGGCGCTCGGTCGACTCGGGCAGGGTGAGCAGCAGGAACACCTCGTCGCCGAGGAAGTAGCGCCTGGGCGTGGCGACGAAGACACCGCCACCCTTCAGGAAGGGCATGTACGCGCTGTAGAGCTGGGCCTTGTCCTTGAACGCCGCGGTCAGGATGCCCTGCCGCGCGCCTGCTGCGCCTGTCGCACTCATGCCCTGCGGCCTCCGGGATTGCCTGGATGGACGGCGCGCCACGCCACCAGCAACTCCGCTACCGCGAGGTCGGCGCGCACCGTGGTGCGCAGCAGTTCACGGGTGCGGTTGGCGTGGTCGAACCACGCGGCGAGCCTGCGCGTGCGCACCGGGTCGGTCAAGTCGCGGGCGCTTGCATGGGCGATGTCGGATGCGAACCGCAAACGCAGGGGCGCGTCGCCGCCGGCCGTCCAGCGCTGCGCGACCTCGCCGGGCGCGGCTTCGCCGCGCGCGATCGCGGCGAGGTCGCGCTGCACCTCGCCACGCAGCGCCAGCGCGCCGCCTTCGATCCATGCACGCGCCAGTCCCGGGTGCCCGCCGGCCGCTTCAAGGGCGGCATCGGCCTGGCCTGCGTCGACCTGCGCGCGCAGCCACGCCTCGGCCTCGTCGCGCGCCGGCATGCGCACCGGGACCTGCTGGCAGCGGCTGCGGATGGTCGCCGGCAAGCGCATCGGGTGCGCGCTGACCAGCCACAGGTAGCGCCCCGCGACGGGTTCCTCGAGCGTCTTGAGCAGCGCGTTGCCGGCGGCGGTGTTGAGCGCATCGGCGGGCTCGATGATCGCGACCTGCGCCACGCCGTACTGCGGGGTGAGCGCGAGCCGCTCGGACAACTGGCGGATCTGTTCGATCACGATCTCGGTGCGCATCTTCGGAGGGCGCGCCTTCTCGTTGAATTCGTAGCCCACGAAACTGACGTCGGGATGGCCGGCGTGCCCGCGCGGATGGGCGAGCGAACCGTCGGGCCGGGTTTCGACGGACGTGCGCTGGAAACGCTGCTCGAACAGGCGGCAGCTCCGGCAAGCGCCGCATGGCCGTTCGGCGTCGCCCGAGCACAGCACGCGCTGCGCCAGCCGCTCGGCGACCGCGCGCTTGCCCAGCTCCGCCGGGCCGGTGAACAGCAGGCCGTGGCCGAGGCGTCCGGCATCGAGCGCGGCGACGGCGCTGTCGTAGGCGCGTTGTTGCCACGGGGCGAACGCTGCGGTCACGCGCGCCGGGCCTCGACTTCCACGCCGCCGTCGCTCCTGCGCACGCAGGAGCCCAGTGACTTGTTCGCGCGCAACGTAGCGAACGATCCAAAGGGCAGCCGAAAGTCGCTGGGCCCCTGCCTGCGCAGGGGCGACGGGCACAGGTAAGCACGACGAGAGAGCACAGTCGGCATGCGGCGCGGAGTCGTCGTCATCCGAGCGAATCCCGGTAGGCCTCGACCATCGCCACCGCTTCGCGCGCCACGGCCTCGGCCGGCTGGGACGCATCGATCACCCGCACGCGCGCCGGGTCGGCGTGCGCACGCGCGCGGTAGGCGTTGCGCACGCGCTCGAAGAATTCCTCGCGCTCGGCCTCGATGCGGTCGGCCGCGCCGCGGCCGCGCACGCGCGCCAGGCCCACCTCGACCGGCACGTCCAGCAGCAACGTCAGGCCAGGCTGCACGCCGACGACATCGCGCTCGAGGGTGTCGAGCAGCCCGGCGTCGATCCCGCGCCCACCGCCCTGGTACGCGTGGCTGGCATCGGTGAAGCGGTCGCTCAGTACCCACGCGCCGCGTGCCAGCGCCGGCCGCACCACCTCGCGCACGTGCTGCACGCGCGCGGCGAACATCAGCAGCAATTCGGCGTGTGCGTGCAGCGGCTCGTCGCGCGGTGCCAGCAGCAGCGCGCGGATGTCCTCGGCCAGCGGGGTCCCGCCGGGTTCGCGGGTGGCCACGACCTCGTCGCCACGTGCGGCAAGCACCGCGTGCACCGCGGCCAGCACCGTGCTCTTGCCCGCGCCCTCGCCGCCTTCCAGCGTGACCAGGCGCGCCGCGCGCGTCAGCGTCACGGCGAACGCGGCGCGGCCGGTGCGGAGGGCGCGGCCGCCTGCGGCCCGGGCGCGGCGCCGGCGGCGTTGCGCGCGCGGTAGTTGCGCAGGTAGCTGGCGACGTTGGCCCGGTGCTCGGCATACGTGCGCGCGAACAGGTGCCGCCCGCTGCCGTCGCCCACCGCCACGAAGAACAGCGCATCGCCCGGCGCCGGGTTGGCCACCGCCTTGAGCGCATCCACGCCGGGCATCGCGATCGGCGTGGGCGGCAATCCCGCGCGCAGGTAGGTGTTGTAGGGCGTGTCGGTGGTGAGGTCGGACCTGCGGATGTTGCCGGCGTAGCGCGTGCCCATCCCGTAGATGACCGTGGGATCGGTCTCGAGCCGCATCCCGATGCGCAGGCGCCGCTCGAACAGGCCTGCGATCGCCGGGCGTTCCTCGGCGATGCCGGTCTCCTTCTCGACGATCGATGCCAGCACCAGCATTTCGTCGGGCGTCTTGAGCACCGAGTCGGGCTTGCGCGATGCCCAGGCCGCCGCCAGCGCCTTCTCCATCGCCGCGTGCGCGCGGCGCAGCACGTCGAGGTCGGCGTCCTCGCCGGTGTACTGGTAGGTCTCCGGCAGGAAGCGTCCCTCGGGATGCTGGCCGGCGTGGCCGAGGCGGCGCATGAGCTCGGCGTCGTCCCACGCGCCGATGGTCTGGCGCAGCGGCGAGGCGCGCTTGAGCGCGGCCCGCAGTTCGCGGATGTTCCAGCCCTCGACGATGGTGAAGCGGTGGCTGACGATGTCGCCGTCGCGCATCGCCTCGAGCAACGTGCGCGCGCTCATGCCGGGCGCGAGCGCGTACTCGCCGACCTGGATCCGGCCGTCGGCCTTCATCTGCCGCGCCAGCACGCGCCATTGCAGGTCCTGCCCCACGCCGACGCCGGTTTCGCGCAGCTTGCCCAGCACCACCGGCAGGCTGTCGCCGGGCGCGACCACCAGCGTCTGGCCGCGCTCGATGCCGGCCAGCGGTGCATCGGCGAACGCCGTGTGCTGGCGCCACGCGACCGCCAGCGCGATGCCGGCCAGCAGCATGAGCATGAACAGCCTGAGGCCCCAGCGGCGCTTCTTGCGGATGCGGGCCACGGCGGCTCCGTTGAGTGGGTTCGTGGGTTCGTGGGTCGGTTCAGTCGCGCGCGAAGCCGGGGTGCGCCGCGGCGAGCGCACGCTGCAGCGCGGCGACGTCCGCATGCGGCATCCATCGACGCGTGCCGATGCGGGCGACCGGCAGGATACCGCGCACCGCATTGGTCAGGAACACTGCCTCGGCCGCCTCGACCTGTGCAGGCATCACGCGGCGCTGCGCGACGTCGAGCGTCTCCATCACCCAGCCGCGCATCACGCCGGCCACGCCGCAGCGGTCCACGCACGGCGTGACCCAACGCCCGTCGACGTACACGAACACGTTGGCCGACACCGCGCACACCACGTCGCCGCGCGTGCTGCGCATCAGGCCGTCGAAGGCGCTGCGGTCTTCGTCATCGCCGAGGTCGTCCCATTCAAGACGCGCCAGCACCTGCTCGAGCCGGTTGCAGTGCTTGATGCCGGCCAGCGCCGGCTGGATCGCCAGCCGCGTGTCGCACCAGCGCAGGTCGATGGCGCCCGGCGTCGCGGGCAGCGCGTGCACGCGTACGCGCCACGGGCCTTCGACGCGCGTCGCATCGGGTGCGTAGCCGCGCCCGCCGGGGGCGCGCGCCACGTGCAGCTTGAGCACGCTCGCGGGCAGCTGCGCGGCACGCAGGGCGTCCGTAGCCGCATCCAGCAGCACGGCTTGCCCGGGAAGCGCGATCTTCAGGCGTGCGGCTGCCTTCGACAGCCGCGCCCAGTGCCGCGGCCACCACGGCAGCGCATCCCCATGCGCGCGCATCGTTTCGAACAGCCCGTCGCCGTACGCGGATGCGCGGTCCTCGGCTGCGTCCATCGCGTTCATTGCACCCCCAGCGCGCGCAGCAGCCCGCGCGCCTTCGCGCGCGTTTCCTCCAGCTCGCGCTCCGGATCGGAGTCGATGACGATGCCCCCGCCAGTGCGGAAGCGCAGCACGCAACCATCGACCTCGGCGCTGCGGATGAGGATGTTGAGATCCATGTCGCCGTCGCGGCCCAGCCAGCCCATCGCGCCGGTGTACGTGCCGCGGCCGGTGCCTTCCAGCTCGGCGAGGATCTGCATGCAGCGCACCTTCGGGCAGCCGGTGATGGTGCCGCCGGGGAACACCGCGGCGACCACCTGCCCCGGCGTCACGCCGTCGCGCAAGCGGCCGCGCACGTTGCTGACGATGTGATGCACGTGCGCGTAGCTCTCCACCGTCATCAGCTCGTCGACTTCCACGCTGCCCGGCACGCAGACGCGGCCCAGGTCGTTGCGTTCCAGGTCGATCAGCATCACGTGCTCGGCGCGTTCCTTGGGGTGGCCGACCAGTTCGCGGATGCGCGCGGCATCGTCGTCGCCGGCGAAGCGCGCGCGCGTGCCGGCGATCGGGCGGGTCTCGACCACGTCGCCGCGCACCGCCACCAGCCGTTCGGGCGACGCGCTGACCACAGTGCCGGCCGGCGTCGCGAACAGGCCGGCGAACGGCGCCGGGTTATGCGTGCGCAGGCGCTGGAACAGCGCCGCGGGATCGAGCGCGCCATCGAACGTGGCCCGCCACGCGCGCGACAGGTTGGCCTGGAACACATCGCCCGCGGCCAGGTAGTCGCGCACGGCGCGCACGGCATCGAGGTGGGCGTCCGGCGCATCCTCGTCGATCGACGCCGGCACTGACCACTCGGGCAGCGGCGCCAGCGACGCGAGAGCGGTGATGTCGGCGCGCGTGCGTTCGATGCAGTCCTCGCGCCCGGCCTCGGCGACCATCACGCAGCGGCCATCCACGCGATCGCGCAGCACCGCTGCGGGGCAGCGCAGCGCCACCGCGACCGGCAACGCACCGGGTGCAGCCGGCAGGCGGACCGTCGGCTCGACCTGCGCGGCCAGTTCGTACCCCAGCAGCAGCGCCCACCCACCGCGGAACGGCCACAGCGGCTCGTCGCGCGGTGTGCGTGCCGCGGACCAGTCGGCATCGAGCACGTCGAGGAACCGGCCCGCGCGCACCGCGCCACCGACATCGCGCGTCACGCCGTCGCGTCCCAGCGCCAGCGCATCGCCATCGTGGAGCAGGAGCAGGTCCCAGCGACCCTGCGCGGTGCCGCTGGCGGTGGATTCGAAGAGCGCCGGATACCGCGCCGGATCACGGCGATGCAGGTCTAGCAGGTCGATCGAGGCGTCGAGCGCGCAGGTCAGCAGCATGTGCGGATTGTAGGTGCGCGCCACCACGCCACTGTTCCGTCCGGAATCCAGCGTCCTGCAGTGCGCCCCATCGGCCTTGACCGTCATCCCCGCGAAGGCGGGGACCCTTGGACGCGGACTTCAACGTTGGAATCCCGAACCACCGTTCGAGGACCACGCCGCTGGCGGAACGTGGGCATCCAGACGGCCAGCGTCCATGGATCTCCGCCTTCGCGGGGATGACGAGCGAAAATGTCGAAGGGAAGCGGCGCGCGGCTCGACTCAAACGCGCCGGAACACCAGCGTCCCGTTCGTCCCGCCAAACCCGAACCCGTTCGACACCGCCACGTCGATGCGCTTCTCGCGTGCGACGTTCGGCACGTAGTCGAGATCGCAGCCTTCGCCAGGGTTGTCGAGGTTGATCGTCGGCGGGATCACGCCGGCGTGGATCGCCATCACGGTGAAGATGGCTTCCGCGCCGCCCGCCGCACCGAGCAGGTGGCCGGTCATCGACTTGGTGCTGCTGACCATCGTGCGGTACGCGTGGTCGCCCAGCGCGCGCTTGATCGCAAGCGTCTCGGCGACGTCGCCCAGCGGGGTGGAGGTGCCGTGCGCGTTGAGGTATTCGATCTGGTCGGCGTTGACGCCGGCATCGGCGAACGCGGCGGCCATGCAGCGCGCCGGGCCCTCGCCGTTCTCGCTGGGCGCGGTCATGTGGAAGGCATCGGACGTCGCGCCGAAGCCGGCCAGCTCGCAGTAGATGCGTGCGCCACGTGCCTTGGCACGTTCGTATTCCTCCAGCACCAGGATGCCGGCGCCGTCACCGAGCACGAAGCCGTCGCGTTCGGCATCCCACGGGCGCGATGCGCGCGCCGCGTCGTCGTTGCGCGTGCTCATCGCCTTCATCGCGCAGAAGCCGCCCACGCTGGTCGGCGAGGAGCCGCGCTCGGCGCCGCCGGCGACCATCACGTCGGCATCGCCGTACTGGATCATCCGCATCGCCATGCCGATCGAATGGTTCGACGTCGCGCACGCCGACACCGCGGAGAAGTTCGGCCCCTTCATCCCCGTGATCAGCGACACCTGCCCGGGCAGCATGTTGATGATGGTGCTGGGCACGTAGAACGGCGAGATCTTGCGCGCGCCGCCGGCCAGGTACTTCTCGGTCTGCTCCTCGATGCCGAGGATGCCGCCGATGCCCGACCCGATCAGCGCGCCGATGCGCTCCGCATTCGAGTCGTCCACGGTGATGCCCGCGTCGTCCAGCGCCATCAGTGATGCGGCGACGCCGTAATGGATGAACGGGTCCATTTTTTTCGCGTCCTTCGGGTTCACCCAGCGGGTGACGTCGAAGTCGCGGACCTCGCCGGCGATGCGCGTGGCGAAGGGGCTGGCGTCGAAATGGGTGATCGGGCCGATGCCCGAGCGTCCGTTGACGATGCCGTCCCAGCCGGTGGCCAGGTCGTTGCCGAGCGGCGACACCAGCCCCATGCCGGTGACGACGACGCGGCGGGACTGCGCGGGACGGGTGCTCATGCGGGACGCTCCATGCGCACGCTGGGTGCGCGCTGCGGGACGGGGCGGCCTGCGCCGCAGCCCGCGCATGCCGTGTGCGGCGCGGGGCCACCGGGCCCCACAAACCGCGAGGGCCGCAACGCGGCCCCGGGTGTCGCATGCCGCCGGGCGGCGGCGCGCGTCGCGTCAGGCCTTGACGTGCGCCTTGACGTAGTCGATGGCCTGCTGGACGGAGGTGATCTTCTCGGCCTCTTCGTCCGGGATCTCGCACTCGAACTCTTCCTCCAGCGCCATCACCAGCTCGACGGTGTCGAGCGAGTCCGCGCCGAGGTCATCGACGAACGAGGCGTTGTTGGTGACTTCCTCTTCCTTCACGCCGAGTTGTTCGACGACGATCTTCTTGACGCGCTCTTCGATGGTGCTCATGGGTGCTCACTCCTCCCGGGGCGGGAATTCGATGGACTAGTCTAAAACACGCAGGTCCGGCGGGCGGCAAGCCGCGCGTCGGGACCTTACGGCATGTACATGCCGCCGTTGACGTGCAGCGTCTCGCCGGTGATGTAGGCCGCCGACGGCCCGGCCAGGAACGCGACCGCGCGGGCGATGTCGGCCGGTTCGCCGAAACGGCCCAGCGCGATCTGGCCGAGCATCGCGGCCTTGGCGTCCTCGGGCAGCGCGCGCGTCATGTCGGTGTCGATGAAGCCGGGCGCGACCACGTTGACGGTCACGCCGCGGCTGCCGATCTCGCGCGCCAAGGATTTGGAGAACGCGATGATCCCGGCCTTCGCGGCGGCATAGTTCGCCTGCCCCGGATTGCCGGTGACGCCGACGACCGAGGCGATGTTGATGATGCGGCCCTTGCGCGCCTTCATCATCGAGCGCATCACCGCCTTGGACGTGCGGTAGACGCTGGTGAGGTTGGTGTCGAGGATCGCCTGCCAGTCGTCCTCCTTCATGCGCATCAGCAGGTTGTCGCGGGTGATGCCGGCGTTGTTGACGAGGATGGAGATCGCGCCGACCTCCTTGTCGATCGCGCCCAGCACCGTCTCGACCGACTCGGCATTGCTGACGTCGAGCACGCGCCCCTGCCCGCCCTGCGCGGACAGGCGCTCGCCGATGGCGGCCGCGCCCGATTCGCTGGTCGCGGTGCCGATCACCGTCGCGCCCTGCGCGGCCAGTTCGTCGGCGATCGCCGCGCCGATGCCGCGGCTGGCACCGGTGACGAGGGCGATTTCGCCTTGCAGTGGGGATGTCATCGATTCGTGTTCCTCAAGTGATCTCGCGATGCGACCGTCTTCCGCATAGGGTGGGCTTCAGCCCACCGGCGTACACCCTCAAACATTGATGACGTCCGCGGTGGGCCAAGTCCCACCCTATGCGCGCGTCTCGGCGAGCGCGGCATCGAATTCGTCCGGCGTGCCGATCGCGCGCGCGTCGACGGTCCTGTCGATGCGCTTGGCAAGGCCGGTGAGCACCTTGCCCGGCCCGCATTCGACGATGCGCGACGCGCCGCCGGCGACCAACCGCTGCACGCAGGACGTCCATTGCACCGGCAGGTAAAGCTGGCGCACCAGCGCGTCGCGGATGGATTCGATGCCGTCGTGCACGTCGCCATCGACGTTCTGCACCACCGGGAGCGTTGGTGCCTGCCAAGCAATGTCGCGCATCGCGTCGGACAGGCGGTTCGCCGCCTCGCGCATCAGCGGCGTATGCGACGGCACGCTCACCGCCAGCTTCACCGCCTTGCGCACGCCACGTTCGGCCAGCAGCGCGATGGCGGCATCGACCGCGGCGGCGTGCCCGCCGATGACCACCTGCCCGGGCGAATTGAAATTGGCGGGCACCACCACCCCGCATTCGCCGCTGGCCACCTCGCAGGCCTCGGCGATCACCGCGTCCTCGGCGCCGAGCACGGCGGCCATCGCGCCGGTGCCGGTCGGCGCGGCATCCTGCATCAGCTGCCCGCGCAGGCGCACCAGGCGCGCGGCATCGGCCAGCGACAGCGCGTCGGCGGCGACCAGAGCGGCGTATTCGCCCAGGCTGTGCCCGGCCAGTTGCGCGGGCATCGCGCCGCCCGCGGCGTGCCAGAGGCGCCACGCGGCGACGTCGGCGGCCAGCAGCGCGGGCTGGGTGAACTCGGTGCGGTTGAGCTGGTCCTCGGGACCGTCCTGCGCGAGCGTCCACAGGTCGACGCCGGCGCCGCTGCTGGCTTCGTCGAACGTGGCGCGCACCGCGGCATCGCACGCGGCCAGCGCGGCGAGCATGCCCACCGACTGCGAGCCCTGTCCGGGGAACACGAACGCCAGCGCCTGCATCGGATCGGCCACGCATCGCACCCGGTCGAAAAGAGCCGCGGATGATAGGCCGCGCATGGCGGATGCGTCTGTACCGGCACGTATTGATACCGGCGGTGCTGGGCGATCCGAACTTGGCCCGCACATGGCGGGAAAACGAAAACGCCCGCTTGCGCGGGCGTCGATCCGTAGCGGCGCGCCTGCGCGCCTGCCGGCGACTCAATACCGCAACAGCACCGATCCCCAGGTAAACCCACCGCCGAACGCTTCCAGCAGCAGCAGCTGCCCGCGCTGCACGCGTCCCGAGCGCACCGCTTCGTCCAGCGCCAGCGGCACTGAGCCCGACGAGGTGTTGCCGTGCCGATCCACGGTGACGATCACGCGCTCCATCGGCATGTCCAGGCGCTTGGCGGTGGCCTCGATGATGCGCAGGTTGGCCTGGTGCGGGATCAGCCAGTCGATGTCGTGGCGGTCCAGGCCGTTGGCTTCGAGTGTCTCCTCGACCACCGAGTCCAGCGCCTTGACCGCGTGCTTGAAGACCTCGTTGCCGGTCATCAGCACACGCACGCCGGCGTTCTTCTCCTCGGGCTTAAAGCCCACGGACACGCCCACCGGGTTCCACAGCAGTTCCTTCTTGCCGCCGTCGGCGTGCAGATGCGTGCTGAGAATGCCGGTCTCGTCATCGGCCTTGAGCACCACCGCACCGGCGCCATCGCCGAACAGCACGCAGGTGCCGCGGTCGGACCAGTCGAGCATGCGGGTGAGCGTTTCGGCGCCGACCACCAGCACGGTCTTCGCGGCGCCCGAGCGGATGAACTTGTCGGCCATCGTCAGCGCGTAGACGAAACCCGAGCACGCGGCGTTGACGTCGAACGCAGGGCAGCCGTTGGCACCCAGGCGCGCCTGCAGCAGGCAGGCGGTGGACGGGAAGATCAGGTCGGGCGTGGTGGTGCCCAGCACGATCAGGTCGATGTCCGCGGCGGTGACGCCGGCGGCCTCCATCGCGCGCGTGGCGGCGTGGAACGCGAGGTCGCAGGTGGTCTCGCCGTCGGCGGCCATGTGCCGCTGACGGATGCCGGTGCGCGCGGCGATCCACTCGTCGCTGGTCTCGACGAACTGGGCCAGGTCGTCGTTGGTCAGCACCTTCGCGGGCAGGTAGCTGCCGGTGCCGGCGATGCGGGCAAAGGGCCTGTCGGAAGCGTGGGCGTGGTGGGTCATGCGCGTCGTCCTGCGACGGGGCCGGCAGCGGCTGGGCGCGGCGCCGGCCAAAAGGAAACGCCCCGGGCGATGCGGGGATCGCCCGGAGCGTATCGGGTCAAGCCGGCGGCGGGCGGCGCGGGCCGCGCCGGGCGCCGTCGTGCATCGCGGACGGCATCACGCGGGATGCCGTCGCCAGGCTCACGCCTCGTCGGCGATGCGCGACTTGGTGTCGATGACCTTCTTGCCGCGGTAGTAGCCGTCGGCGGTGACGTGGTGGCGCAGGTGGGTCTCGCCGGTGGTCGGGTCGGTGCCCAGCTGCTTGGCGTCCAGCTTGTCGTGCGCACGGCGCATGCCGCGCTTGGACGGGGAAACGCGGGACTTTTGGACTGCCATGGTCGTGCTCCAGGTGAATCGATTCGGTGGATCGGTGTTTGGGTCCCTGACGTGTGGTCGTCAGGGCGATTTCTTCAGTGCGGCCAGCGCCGCGAACGGGCTGGCAGCATCGCTGTCCTCGGTCGGGACGGGCCAGTCGCGCTCCATCGCCTCCGTGCCTGGCGCCACCGGCACCACGGGCACCGCGAGGATCAGCTCGTCCTCGACCAGCGCCAGCGGCTCAAGGTGGCCGTCGCCGGGCACCAGCAACGGCTCGTACCCGTCCGGCAACCCGGCCTCGTCGGCCTCGTCGCGCAGCAGGCCCAGGCGCTGAACCACCTGCACCGGAAGCTCGAACCGTTGCAGGCTGCGCTGGCAGAGCAGCGGCAGCGCGGTTTCGATGCGGACTTCCACGTACGGGATGCGCAGTGCGTCGGTGTCGAACTGCAGCGACCAGCCGACGCTGCCGTCGGCATCCACCAGGCTGGACCCGAGACGCCTGAAGGCGGCGAGCGGGAGGCGCCCCGCCAGTTCGCGGCGGGTGGCCACCATGCGCCACGCGTCTATCGGCTCGGGCAGCGCGGTGGCGACCTTGGACATAAGCCGCGGAATGGTAGGCAGGGTCCCGGGGGCTGTCAAACGCGCGGGCGCCACCGGCGCTGCGACGCGCGTCGCCATTTGCCCCGCGGCGGCGGCGGCGGCCAGACTGGCGCCCTGCCCCCCGGAGCCTGTCGTGGACCTCGTCTTGCCGAGCCTTGCCGTGGTGGTCGCGTGCGTGCTGGTCGCCGCGTGGGTGCGTCATCGCGACGCCGGGCGCGCCCGCGCGATGCGCGAGCTGCTGGATGCAGCCGATGCGCTGGAGGCACGGCTGCGCACCGCGCGCGGGGAGATCGAGGCGATCGCCGGCGACGATGCCAACGCGCCGATCCGCGAGGCCCTGCGCGAGATGCTGCGCCAGCGGCTCTGGCTGCGCGAACACGGCGGCGCGGCCTCGCTCGAGGAGCTCTCGCGCGTGCGCCAGTCCATCGATGCCGCGCGCGGGCGCATCGAGCACCAGCTCGCGCGCCTGGACGACGCGCGCGGGGCATGAGCATGCGGCTGCTGCTCGGATCGACGTCGCCCTACCGCCGTGGGTTGCTTGAGCGGCTGCGGGTGCCGTTCGACGTGGCGCGACCCGACGTCGACGAGACCCCGTTGGCCGGCGAGGACCCCCGCGCGCTTGCCTGGCGCCTGGCGCTGGCGAAGGCCACCGCGGTGGCGCGCGGCGCGGCGGATGCCTGCGTGATCGGCTCCGACCAGGTCGCGGCGCTGGGTGCGGATGCGATCGGCAAGGCCGGCGGCCGCGATGCGGCCATCGCGCAGCTCGTGGCGATGTCCGGGCGCGAGGTGCGCTTCTTCACCGCGCTGTGCGTGCTGGCGCCGGGGCACCCCGCGCAGGCGCACGTGGACACCACCAGGGTGCGGTTCCGCGCGTTCGACGCCGGCACGGCGGCGCGCTATGTCGACGCGGAGTCGCCGTACGACTGCGCCGGCAGCTTCAAGTGCGAGGGGTTGGGGATCGCGCTGTTCGACGCGATCGAAACCAGCGACCCGACCGCGCTCGTCGGGCTGCCGCTGATCGCGACTGCGCGGATGCTGCGGGGCGTGGGATTTTCGATCCCCTGACGCCGGCACGGGCGGTGGCGGATGCGTGCGCTGCATGCAGGCACGGCGGGGGGTGATGCGCTGGTGGGCCGGGCGTGGCAGGCGGGCAGGCCCGCCTCAACGGTGCGACGCATCGCCCGGGTCACTTGACCCGCACGGGCTGCGCCGGCCAGTCCTCGACGCTGCCGTCCGTGCCGTGCAGCCGCAGCCCAAGCCAGTGCGTGCCGCGCTGCACGCCGGCCAGGTCCACGCGCGCGGCGAAGCCGACGTCAGGATGGTTGGGATCGGTCGAGATGCGCCAGAAATCCGCGGTGCCGGGGCTGGGCAGGCCGTAGCGCGCGTCGGCGAGCGGGCGGCCGTCGAGCAGCACTTCCACGCGCGCGATGCCCACGCCGTCCTTGAACGCCCATCCGCGCACGTCGACATGGCCGCGCGCGGGCGCGCCGGGCAGCGGGGCGTCGATCCAGGCCATCGCCGGCGTGGTACAGGGGCCTGCGCGCTCGCCGGTCATGCGGAACAACAGGAACCGCTGGCGCCCGTGGTCGACGTTGAGCACGCGCGGGGGCGGCAACGGGCCGACCGTGCGGCACAGCAGGTGGTAATGCGCCAGCAGTTCCTTGTATTCGACGTCGGTGGCGCCGATCACCAGCAGCACCGGCGCGTCGCCCCAGTCGGCGCGGCCCTCGCTGAGCAGGCCCCACAGGCGCAGCTGCGGCGCGCGCCCGTGTTCGACGTTGAGCGGATGGTCGAGCACCGGGATCCGCGTGTCGCGCAGGGCGAACCCGAGCTGCGCGCCGATCTTGAAGTTGCCGGCCACCAGCCGCGTGCCCGCCGGCATGCGCGCGCGCTCATCGCGCACGGCGGCGGCAAGTTCGTCCCAGCCGGCGAAGTTCGACGGGTACCACTTCTGCGCTGCGGCGCGTTCGCGCAGGGTCGGCGTGGACACCGCGAGGTAGTAACCCAGCACCGCCGCGAGGCCGAGACCCGCGGTGATCCACGTCGCTGCGCGCAGCCAGCGCGGCCACGTGGCCAGCGCGGCGGGCAGCAGCGGCAGCAGCGCGAGATAGCCCGGCAGCGGCCAGTGGAAGCTCACGCGCTCAGTGTCGGCGAAGAACCCGAGCACGAAGAACCCGAGCACGACGAGGCCGCCGAGCGCCGCGAACAGGCGCGTGGACGCCAGCGCGCCCCGGCGCCCGCGCCATGCGGCCCAGGCCAGCGCGGCGAACAGCAGCGGAGTGGCCAGCAGTGCCTGGATCAGCGGGAACCACAGCCCCTCGATGTTGAACGCCCACGGATGCCGGTCGACGAGCTGGAAGCGCAATCCGGCTTCGGCGTTGTCCATGTTCCAGGCGATCAGCGGGATCCATGCGCTGGCGCCGAACGCGATCGCCGTCCAGGTGCGGACGTCGCGCAGCGCGCGGCGGCCGTCGGCGAGCAGCAGCAGCGCGACCAGCCCCACGCCGATGACCGCGATGAAGCGGTAATGCGACAGCGCGCCCAGTGCCAGGCCGACGGCGAGCTGCAGCGCGCAGGCGGCGTCGACGCCGCGCAGCATCCGCGCGCCCGCGTCGACGCACAGCAGCGTGGCCACCGCCATGACCGGATCGGGCACCGCGAGGATGCCGAGCGTGCCGGCCAGCGGCAGCAGCAGCGCGACGCACCCCGCGCGCCAGCCGGCCTCGTCGCCGAACTCGCGCGCGGCGATGCGCACCACCAAGAGCGGCACGCACGCCGACAGCAGCAGGAACGGCGCGCGCACCGCAAGCACGTGGTGCCCGCCGAGCTCCACGCCCAGGCGCGTGAGCCAGGCGGTCATGCCCGGCAGGTCGGAGTACGCGGCGGCGAGGTGCTGGCCTTCGAGCCAGTAGAACGCCTCGTCGACGAACAGCGGCAGGCGCGCGGCCACGAACACCTTGAGCAGCGTCACGACCGCCAGCAGCCACCAGAACGCCTGCCGCATGCCTGGCCCGTCGTGCATGTCGTCGCGCATCGCGTCGTCCCGCATCGTGCAATCGCCCCTACACTCGTGCGCACCCATACGCGCCGCAGGCCTGCCGCGGCGCACCCGACCTCTTCGAGGGACGTCACAGGAGACGTGCGATGGCAGCAGCCCCCCAGTCCGCGGCCATGCTACCGGACGCCCTGCGCACGTCGCTTGACCGCGCGCAGACGCAGGTCAACGCGCTGGTGCTGGGCAAGCCGCAGGAGGTGAGGCTGGCGTTCGTGGCGCTGCTTGCCGACGGGCACGTGCTGATCGAGGACCTCCCCGGCCTGGGCAAGACCACGCTCGCGCACGCACTGGCCGCGACGCTGGGGCTGGACTTCCAGCGCGTGCAGTTCACCTCGGACCTGCTGCCCGCCGACGTGGTCGGCGTGTCGGTGTACGACGCGCAGGCGCGGCGCTTCGAGTTCCACCGCGGCCCGGTGTTCACCCAGGTGCTGCTGGCCGACGAGATCAACCGCGCGCCGCCGCGCACCCAGAGCGCGCTGCTGGAAGCGATGGCCGAGCACCAGGTGACCATCGACGGCGTCACCCATCCGCTGCCGTCGCCGTTCTTCGTCATCGCCACCCAGAACCCGGTGGACCTCTCCGGCACGTATCCGCTGCCCGACTCGCAGCTCGACCGCTTCCTGCTGCGCCTTGCGCTGGGCTATCCGGGCGAAGCCGCCGAACGCGACCTGCTGGCAGGCGCGGACCGTCGCGAGCTCATCGCCAGGACGTTGCCGCTGCTGGGCACCGACGAAGTGCTGGCCGCGCGCGCGGCGGTGCAGGCGGTGCACGCCAGCGACGCGCTGGTCACGTACGTGCAGGCATTGCTGGCGCGCAGCCGCAGGCACCCGGGCGTGCGCGTGGGCCTGTCGCCGCGCGCGGGCCTGGCCCTGCTGCGCGCCGCGCGCGCGCATGCACTGCTGCTGGGCCGCGGCCACGTGGTCCCGGAGGACGTGCAGGCGCTGTTCGCGCACGTCGCCGCGCACCGGCTGGTCGCCGACGCCGATGCCGGCAGCGATGCCGCGCTGGCCAAGGCGATCCTGCACGCGGTGGCGGTGGATTGAAGGGGGAGGGGCTTGGGGCTAGGGGCTAGGGGCTAGGAAAAAGCGAGGTTCGCGGCTGCGATCCCGTCGTATCGCGACCTTTGCTCACGCGCTTCTGCCTCCCACGAACGCCAACACACCCGGTGCGCTGCGTTTGCGTTTGCTTCCCCCTAGCCCCTAGTCCCTAGCCCCTAGCCCTAGCCCTAGCCCTAGCCCCTAGCCCCTAGCCCCTAGCCCCTAGCCCCTAGCCCCAAGCCCCAAGCCCCTAGCCCCTAGCCGCTAGCCCCTAGCCCCCAACCCCTATCCGTGCCCCCCCTCCCCGCCCTCCTCGCCCGCTTCGCCCGCCCGCGCGGGCCCGAGGCGCTGCCGGCGACGTTCGACCGGCGCCGGGTGTACGTGCTGCCGACGCGTTTCGGGCTGTTCTTCGCGACGCTGCTGCTGGTCATGACGCTCGGCGCGCTGAACTACAACAACAACCCCGCGTTCCTGCTGGCGCTGCTGCTGGTGGGCGCGGGCATCGCCAGCCTGGTGGCCGCGCAGCTGCAGCTGAGCGGGCTTGCGATCACCGCGGTGGACGCCGAGCCGGTGCCGGCCGGCCAGCCGCTGGTGGTGCGCGTGCATGCGCGCGCGCCGGCCGATCGCCAGCGCAGCGGGCTGCTGGTGCGCGCGCTGCCCGATGCGGGCGCGAGCGTCGATGCGCGGCTTCACCTTGCGCAGGGCTTCGGCGAAGCCGCACTGCCCCTGGGCACCACGCGGCGCGGATGGTTCGACGTGCCGCGCCTGCGGGTGTCGACCACGCGCCCGCTCGGGCTGGCGCTGGCGTGGGCGTACGCATGGCCCACGCTGCCATTGCTGGTGTATCCGCAACCCGAGCGCGATCCGCCGCCGCTCCCGGTCGGCAGCGGCGACGCGGCGCAGGCGCGGCTGCATCCGGCCGGCGACGACGTGCACCACCTGCGCGCGTATCGCGCCGGTGACCCGCGACGTGCGATCGCCTGGAAGCACTCGGCGCGACGCGACCAGCTGCTCGTGCGCGAATACGAACAGCCCCTCGGCGCAGACGTGCTGCTGGACTGGCCGGCCACGCGCGGCCTCGCGCATGAAGCCCGCATCGCGCGGCTGGCGGCATGGGTGGATGCGGCCGAACGCGACGGCCGGCGTTACCGGCTGCGCGTGCCGGGCATCGACCTCGGCCCGGCGCATGGCGCCGCGCATCGCCACGCCTGCCTGCGCGCGTTGGCGCTGATGCCGGGTGGCTGAGGCCGTGCCACCGCTGGATGCACGCACGCGCCTGTGGGCGCTCGGCACCGCGCTGCTGTGCCTGCTGCCGCTGCTGCCGCAGCTGCCGCTCGCGCTGGCACTCGGCACGCCCGTGGTGCTGCTGGCGGTGGCCGCGTTGTCGTGGCGCGGGCCGCTGCCGGCCTGGGCGCGCGCGGCGCTCGCGGTGCTGGTGGTCGGCGGCGTGATGTCGGCGATGCAGTTCTCGGTCGGGCGCGACACCGGTTGCGCGCTGCTCGCCGCCATGCTGGCGATCAAGCCGTCGGAAACCGCCACCCTGCGCGACGCACGCAGCCTCGTGGGCTTCGCGCTGTTCGCGCCCTTCGCTACCTTCCTGCTCGACCAGGGCCCGCTGTCGCTGGCGCTCGGGCTGTCCTCGGCGCTCGCCGCGCTGGTGACGCTGCAGCGCCTGTCCGACCTCGAGTCACAGGCGCCAACCGCCACGATCCCGCTGGGCGCGCGCATGGGCTCGGTGCTGCGTCTGGTGGCGCTCGGGCTGCCGCTGGCGATGGCCGCGTTCTGGCTGTTCCCGCGGCTGGCCTCGCCGCTGTGGGGCGTGCCCGAGCGCGCGCTGGCGCGCACCGGCCTGTCGGACTCGATGCGCCCGGGCGAGTGGATCGAACTGCTCGCCGACGATTCGCCCGCCCTGCGCGTGCGGTTCCTCGGCCCCACGCCGCCGCGCCAGGCCATGTACTGGCGCGGACCGGTGCTGTGGACGTTCGACGGCACGACGTGGGAACGCCTGCAGTGGTCGATCCCGCGCAGCGCGCCGCCGCCGCCCGGCGCGCCGCGATGGCGCTACGAGATGGAGCTCGAGCCGACCGAATCGCGGCGCATGGTCGCCCTCGAACTGCCGATCGCCGCGCCGGCCGGCACGCGGCTGTCGCCCGATGGCGGGCTGGTGGCCGACACGCCGCTCATGCGCATCACGCGCTGGGAACTCGATGCCGCGCCTGCGTCCGCCGCAGCGGGCCCGCTCACCCGCCTTGAGCGCCTCGCCGCGCTGCAGCTGCCGCCCGGTTTCAACCCGCGCACCGTCGCGCTCGGCCGCCAGTGGGGCGCGCAGGCCGGCGGTGACCACGCCGCGCTCGTCCAGCGCGCGCTGGCGTGGATCCGCGCGGACTTCGCCTACACGCTGAGCGTGCCGCCACTGGGCCGCAACGCGATGGACGCGTTCCTGTTCGACGTGCAGCAGGGCTTCTGCGAACAGTTCAGTTCCGCCTTCGTCGTGCTGATGCGCGCGGCCGGCGTGCCCGCGCGCGTGGTGACCGGCTACACGGGCGGCTACCGCAACCCGCTGGGCGACTACTGGCTGGTGCGCCAGTCCGACGCGCACGCGTGGGCCGAGGTGTGGCTGGCCGGGCGCGGCTGGGTCCGCGTGGATCCCACCGCCGCGGTCGCGCCGGACCGCATCTTCGACACCATCGCCGACCGCGCGCCGGGCGCCGACGGGCCGTTCGGCACCGACGCGCGGGCACTGTTCGACGCCACCGACTGGCTGCGGCGCGGATGGAACGACTTCGTGCTGGGCTTCGACGCCACCCGCCAGCAGGACCTGCTGCGGCGCCTCGGCGCGGGGCGCCCGGACGCGGCGACCCTGGGCCTGCTGTTCGCCCTGCTCGCGGTGGCGGCGCTGGCCTTCATGGTCGCCTGGAGCATGCGCGGCGAACGCGAGCGCGATCCGGTGCTGCGCGCGTGGCGCCGGCTGACCGCGCGCTACGCGCGCGTGGGCCTCGGCCCGGAGCCGCACGAGCCCGCGCTTGCATGGGCTGAACGTGTCAGCCAGGACCGTCCGCTGGCGGGACGCGCGCTGGTCGCGGTCACGCAGCGCTTCAGCGACTGGCGGTACGCTGCCGCGCAGCCGGGCAACCGTGACCGCGCCGCGCAACGCACGCTGGTACGGGTGCTGCGCTCCCACCGCCCGCCGTGATACGCCTGCCCTGATCGCAGTACCGACCGGAGAGACACGACCATGACCCTTCGCCTGGCCACCCTTGCCCTCGCGCTGGCCGCGCTGGCCGGCTGCGCCACCCATCCCAGGCCGCTGCAGGGAGCCTTCGCGCCCATCACCCCGCGCGATGCGACCACCGCCGACGCCACCGGCCAGCTCGTGCGCTGGGGCGGGCGCATCGTGCAGGTGGAACCGCAGCCTGACCGCACCTGCTTCGAGATGATCTCCACGCGGCTGGACGTGTACGGCCGGCCGTTCTGGGCCAGCGACGACACCGGCGGGCGCTTCATCGCGTGCCGCCAGGGCTTCTACGACCCGGCGCTGTTCGAGCGCAACCGCGAGGTGACCTTCACCGGCCGCGTGGCCGCGTACGAGAACCGCCGCATCGGCCAGTACGACTACCGCTTCCCGCGCGTGGAGGCCGACGTCGTCTACCTGTGGCCGGTGCGCGAGCGCGTGGACGTGATCACCCGCCCGGCGCCGTGGCCGTGGTGGGGCTGGTGGTGAACCGGCGCGCCCGGTTGCGCCGCTGGCAAGAAAAAAGCCCGCCGCATGGCGGGCTTTTTCGTAGCGGTGATCCACGGCGTCAGCGCTTCTTCTGGTCGCCCTTGTCGCCATGGCCGGCGTCCACCTTCGTCTTCGCCGACGTCCTGGCATCGGCGGCGAGGCTGCGGCCGACATCGTCGGATTCGGTGAACTGTCCCTTGTCGTCGCGGCGCACGTAGCGCTTGTCGGTGCCCGTGTCGATCAGTTCGCGCTTCTTGCCGGCCATCGTCGATGCCTCCCTGGGGGTGGCCGCACGGTCGACGCGGGCGCATCAAGGCCGTGCGAAAACGGGGGCGTCCTGCCTCCGGCGATCAGAAGGCGTTCAGCGCGGCTACGTCGATCAGCGCGGCGTCCCGAACCCGCCCAGCGGCGCCCCGGCCAGCAGGTGCAGGTGCAGCTGGAACACGGTCTGCCCGCCGTTGCCGTTGCAGTTCATGACCACGCGATAGCCATCGCGCGCGAAGCCCTCGCGCCTTGCGTATGCGGCGGCTGCGAACGCGAGCTGGCCGACGATCGCGGCCTGCTCCTGGGTGACGTCGTCGAGCGTGGGGATCGGCGTCTTCGGCACGAACAGCACGTGCACCGGCGCCTGCGGCGCGATGTCGCGGAAGGCGATGAGCACATCGTCCTCGAACACGATGTCCGCGGGTATCTCGCGGCGGATGATCTTGCCGAACAGGGTGGTGTCGGTCATGGCGGGTGAGGGCTAAGGGCTGAGGGCTGAGGGCCAGTGGAAGGCACGAATCCGTAGGCTGGGTTGGCTTCATCAACCCAGCAAGACAGCGTCGAGGTCGTGCCCTGAGCGCGTCCGCCACGTCGGCCGATGCTGGGTTGATGGAGCCAACCCAGCCTACGCCCCTGTGATCCATCCGGAGAGCCATGCGCATGCACGTCCGCCCGTCGCGACGGACGAGGCGACTATTCGTTCAACTCCACGCGCGACCCGAACGCATGCGAGAGCGTGCCGCGGTCCACGTACTCCAGCTCGCCGCCCAGCGGGACGCCATGCGCGAGGCGGCTCGGCCGCACGCCGTGCTGGCGTGCGATCTGGCCCAGGTAGTGCGCGGTGGCCTCGCCCTCGACGGTCGGGTTGGTGGCGACGATCAGCTCCTGCACCTCGCCTTCCGCCAGCCGCGCGGAAAGTCGCTCCAGGCCCAGTTCGCGCGGGCCGATGCCGTCGAGCGGGCTGAGCCGGCCCTGCAGCACGAAATACATCCCGCGATAGCCGGTGGCCTGCTCGATCGCCAGGCGGTCCGCCGGTGTTTCCACCGCGCACAGCAGGTGCGCGTCGCGCGATGCGCTGGAGCAAGTCGCGCACACCTCGCTCTCGGAGAAGTCCCGGCAGCGCGCGCAGTGGCCGATGCGCTCGACCGCCTGAGCCAGCACCTCCGCCAACCGCCGTCCACCCTCGCGCTGCCGCTCGAGCACGTGGTACGCCATGCGCTGCGCGGATTTCGCGCCAACGCCCGGCAGCACGCGGAAGGCGTCGATGAGTTGGTCGAGGAGGGGCATGGGGGAGGCGAAAGCGGGAACGGGGAACGGGGAACGGGGAACGGGGAAGCCAGAGCCAGGGCGTCGCACCTGTGTCTACACGGGATAACCATCCCTTAAGCACCAGTACCGATCAGTCGATGACGTGCTTCCCTGTTCCCCGTTCCCTGTTCCCGCTTCTCCAACAATCAGAACGGCAACTTCATCCCCGGCGGCATCGGCATGCCCGCCGTGGCCGACGCCATGCGCGACTGCGATTCCGCGTTGGCCTTGTTGACCGCGTCGTTGAAGGCGGCGGCGATCAGGTCCTCTGCCATCTCCACGTCGGAGACGACGGAAGGATCGATGCGCACCTTGCGGCACTCCATGCGGCCGGTGAGCGTCACGCTGACCATGCCGCCGCCGGCGTTGCCGGTCACCTCGAGCCGTGCCAGGTCTTCCTGCACGCGCGCGAGGTTGTCCTGCATCTTCTGCGCCTGCTGCATGAGTTGGGCGATGTTGCCGCGCATGTCGGGTCTCTCGGTTCGGGCATCGACGGGCGATGCGGTGGGCGATGGAATGGTCAGGCGTCGTCGAGCGGGCGGATCGAATCGGGCACGAGGGTGGCGCCGTGGCGGGCGATCAGCTGCTGCACGTCGGCATCGGCGAGGAAGGCCGCTTCCGCCGCGGCCTGCCGCGCATCGCGTGCGCGCTCGTTGCGTTCGCGCAGCGATGCGCCCTGCGCGCCCGCGGCGTCGAAGCGGATCTGCGGCGTCGTGCCCAGGCGCGTGGCCAACGCGGAGGCCACCATCGCAACCAGGTTGGGCGCCTTGAGGTGCGCATCGTCGTCGGGAAGCGACAGGCGCAGCACGTCGCCCTCGTGGGCGACGAACGCGGCATGCTCGGCCAGCACCCGCGCCGGCCCGCGCAGGCCGCTGGCGGCGACGAGGTCGGCCCACGCGTCGGCATCGGCGACTCGCACCACGGGTGGGGGCGATGCCGTCGTGCCGGGCGCATCCGCCGCGACAGGCGCCTCGTCGACGCTCGGCGCCTGCACGTGCGCCGCTGCGGCCGGGCGCGTCGAAGCCGGCGCACGGGTGGCCAGACCATCCGCGGGTGGCGTGGGTTCGACGGCCGCTGCCGGCACGTCAGCCAGCGATGCGCGCGTCACGGCGTGCCCCGCGGCACCGGCTGCAGCCTGCGCGGCACGCGCGGGCACGCCCGGCGAAACGGACCTGGGCGCCTGCGCCAGCGCCGCGCGTGCGGCCGCGGCCGCATCGCCCTGCGCACGCGCGGGTTCGACGCGCGCGTCGCCCGCGGCGTCCGGGCGGAAGGCGAGCATCCGCAGCACGACCATCTCGAAGCCCGCGCGCGGACTGGGCGCCAGCGGCAGGTCGCGCCTGCCCTGCAGCGCCATCTGGTACCAGAGCTGCACGAGGCCCGCGGGCACCGACGCCGCGAGCGCATCGACGTCCACGCCATCGGCCTCGATGTCCACCGCGGGCACGAGCTGGCGCACCTGCACGCGGTGCAACGCCTCGGCGAGCGCGTCGAGCACCGCGCTCCAGTCTGGCGAGAACTCGGCCAGCGCGGCGACCTCCACCAGCAGGCGCATGCCGTCGTCACCGGCCAGCGCATCGAGCAGCGCGCCCACGCGCGCGCGGTCGACGCTGCCGAGCATCGCGGCGACCGCGGCATCGCCCAGCGCGACCTCGCCGCCAGCGCCCGCGTATGCGATCGCCTGGTCCAGCAGCGAGAGGCCGTCGCGCAGGCTGCCATCGGCGGCGCGCGCGAGCTGGCGGATCGCGCCGGGCTCGACCGCGATGCCCTCGGCCTCGAGGATGCGGACCATCTGCCCGGCGATCTGCGCTTCGTCCAGGCGCTTGAGGTTGAACTGCAGGCAGCGCGAGAGCACGGTGACGGGAAGCTTCTGCGGGTCGGTGGTGGCCAGCAGGAACTTCACGTGCCCCGGTGGCTCCTCCAGCGTCTTGAGCAGCGCGTTGAACGCGGACTTGCTCAGCATGTGCACCTCGTCGATCAGGTACACCTTCACCCGGCCGCGCGCCGGCATGTACTGCGCGTTGTCGATCACCTCGCGCACGTCGTCGACGCCGGTGTTGCTGGCGGCGTCGATCTCCAGCAGGTCGATGAAGCGCCCCGCGTCGATGTCGCGGCAGCTGTTGCATTCGCCGCACGGGTCGGCCGAAGTGCCGCGCTCGCAGTTCAGGCTCTTGGCGAAGATGCGCGCGATGGTGGTCTTGCCCACGCCGCGCGTGCCGGTGAACAGGAACGCGTGGTGCACGCGGCCGGAGTCGAGCGCGTTGGTGAGCGCGCGCACGACGTGCTCCTGCCCGACCAGTTCGGCGAAGCGCTTCGGGCGCCATTTGCGGGCGAGGACGAGGTAGGACATCGGAGCCTGTGACGTGGATGCGGCCAAGCCGCGCCGGTGCGCGCCGGCCGTGGCGGGACGCTTTGAGATGCGTCCTGCAGGCCGTGGAGGCAAGCGCGGGCGATTGTGCCACGCGCCCTCGCGCACGCTGCGCCACTCGCAGCGCGTGGTTGAGGCCAACCCCCGCCGGCGATAGAATCCGCGCCCCCGACGCAGCCAGGACGCCGCGGCCGCGGGAGTCCCGGAGAGGTGTCCGAGTGGTTGAAGGAGCACGCCTGGAAAGTGTGTAAGCGTCTAAACCGCGCTTCGGGGGTTCGAATCCCCCTCTCTCCGCCAGATACGAAATGAGCCCCCTTGCGGGGCTCTTTTCGTATCTGGCGGAGAGAGGAGATGGAGAGAATCCGCCGGGTGCGACAAACGTGCAGGACTGCACGTTTGGACGGCCGAATGGCCGCCCGCGCGCAGCGCGGGGTGCGTGCCATGGATGGCGCGCAGCCATCCCCTTCGTTGCAGCGACATTCCCGGAAAACAGACGTCTAGGCCCCGCCACTTCCGTTTGTACGCCTGCCGAAGCAGGCGCGCAGGCGCGCCTCTACCTCCCGCTCCCCTGCTACCATGCGCGCCCCTCGCGCCTCGCCGCGAAGGGCGCGTGCCGCGCACGCGACTCCATGGTGGCCCCGTCGGCCCCTCGCGACGCTAGGTCGAAAACTCCGCCAGGGCCGGAAGGCAGCAACGGTATTGACTGATGCGGGCGCCGAGGTCAGCCGGCGGGGCCATCGCCATTCGAGGTCACGCAACGTCGGCCGCCCGTAGCGCCGAGCTTGCTCGGCGTCGTGGTCAAGAGCGCACTCGCAGAGATTCGCGGCCACGCCGAGCAAGCTCGGCGCTACAGGTGCGCCGGGTCGGGATGCAGCCACCCCGCGTCCCCGTCTGCATACCGCTCGTGTTTCCAGATCGGCACGCGCGACTTGATCGTGTCGATGACGAACCGGCTTGCCGCGTACGCCGCATCGCGATGCGCGGCGCTCACGCCGACCCAGACCGCCAGGTCGCCGATCGCCAGCGTCCCCACGCGATGCACGCACAACGCCTCGGCGATCTCGAACCGGGCCATGGCCGCATCCATCACCGCATTGCCTTCGGACGCCGCAAGGCTTTCATGCGCGTCGTAATGCAGCCCGCTGACCACGCGGCCGCCATGGTGGTCGCGCACCCAGCCCTCGAACACCACGCAGGCGCCTGCATCGCTGCGGCGCAGGCGTGCGTGCAGCGACGCGGGATCCAGCGCCGTCCCGGACAGCCGGAAGCGCGGCGTGCTCATCCGCCGCTCACCGGCGGGATGAACGCGATCTCGCCTTCGACCGGCAACCGGGTCTCCCACGCGACGAACGCGTCGGCCACCGCCACGCGCAGCCGATCGCGGGCGAAGGCGAAGCGATGGCGCGTCCGCAGCTGCTCGTACAGGCCCGCCAGGTCCGCGGCATCGGTTCGAACCCGTTCGCTGGAGCAGCCAGCCGCCTCGCGCAGGCTGGCGAAGTACAGCACCGTCACCTCGACGCTCATGGATGTCGCACGTCGTTGCGGCCGCCGTGCTTGGACACCAGTTCCGCCGGGCCGATGACGATCGCGTGCGACAGCGCCTTGCACATGTCGTAGACCGTGAGCGCGGCGATGGTGGCGCCGGTGAGGGCCTCCATTTCGACGCCGGTGCGATGCGTGGTACGCACCGTGCACGCGATGCGCAGGCGCTCGGTGTCCAGCCAGTCGATGGCGAAGCGGCAGCCGTCGATCGGCAGCGGATGGCAGAACGGGATCAGCTCGTGCGTGCGCTTGACCGCCATCGTGCCGGCGATGACGGCTGTTTCGACGATGCCGCCCTTGGCGCTGCGCATCGCGTCGGCGCGCAGGCTGGCGGCGACCTCGGGCGGGAATGCCACGTCGCAACGCGCCATGGCCTCGCGCGCGGTGGCCGGCTTGGCGGACACGTCGACCATCGCGGGGTGGCCGGCCTCGTCGAGGTGGGTCGGGCGCGGCGCGCGCATCAGCCGCCCACCAGGAACATCTCGACGCGCCGCTGGCCCGTGGCCTGCCCGCGCTGTTCGCTGTAACGGTCGCTGCGCGCGAGCCAGCGCGAGGCGACCGCTTCCTGCACGGCGTCGCCGCCTTCGGCCAGCAGCGGACGCAGCGCGAGGCCATCGGCGGCGAACAGGCAGGTGTAGAAGGTGCCGTCGGCGGACACGCGCGCGCGGTTGCAGCTGCCGCAGAACGGCGCGGTGATCGAACTGACGAAGCCGAGCTCGCCGGCGCCATCGGCGAACGCATGCCGGGTCGCCACCTCGCCGGGGCGGTGCGGGCCCAGCGCGCGCAGCGGCCAGCGCGCATGGACCGCCGCGTGCAGCTCGGCCGAAGGCACCACGCGCGCGCGGTCCCAGCCGTTGCAGGTGCCCACGTCCATGTATTCGATGAAGCGCAGCACGTGCGGCGTATGCCGGAAGCGCTCGACCAGCGGCAGCACCTCGCCGTCGTTGACACCGCGCTGCACCACGCAGTTGAGCTTGATCGACGCGAATCCCGCGGCCTGCGCCGCGGCGATCCCCGCCAGCGTGTCGCCGACGTCGCCGCGCCCGCCCGACAGCGCGTGGAACACACGTGGGTCGAGCGCGTCGAGGCTGACGGTGATCCGCTGCAGCCCGGCTGCGCGCAGCGCGCGTGCATGGCGGGCGAGCAGCGCGCCATTGGTGGTCAGCGCGAGGTCCTCGATGCCGTCGATGCGCGCCAGCCGCGACACCAGTACCGGCAGGTCGCGCCGCAGCAGTGGCTCGCCGCCGGTGAGGCGCAGCTTGCGCACGCCGAGCGCCACGAACGCGCGCACCAGCGCCTCGATTTCGTCGAACCCCATGCGCCGCGCCGCATCGGTGCCATGCCCATCGCCCACGCGATCGGCCGGCATGCAGTACGGGCAGCGGAAGTTGCAGGCGTCGATGACCGACAGCCGCAGGTCGCGCAGCGGCCGTCCGAGCGCATCGCCCAACGGGGACGGGACGGCGTGCGCGAGCGCGCTCACGGGTTGGCGTCGAAGGCGCGCGGCGGTTGGCGCATCGCCGTGGGTTCGGCCAGCACCAGCCCGTCACCCGCGTTCGCAACGCGATGCCCGCGCGCGCGCAGCGCGTCGCCGTCGGCGGCGTTGGCGTAGTGGTAGAGCACGCAGCGCTCGAGGATCCCGCGCGGGTATTCGCGCTCGAGGTCGTCCACGCCGGTGTGCGACGGGTTGCCGTGCAGCGCGCAGTCGTGCGCGATGAGCTCGCCGGCGTCGGCGACGGCGGCCAGTGTTTCCGGGATGGGGCGCGTGTCGCCGGTCCAGACCATCGCGCCCCGCAGGCGCAGGCCGAACGCGGTGTCGGGCCAGTGGTGGCGCACCGGGAATACCTCCAGGCGCACGCCGTCGTGCCAGAACGCATCACCGACGGGAATGACTTGGAACGCGTCCCAGAAGTTCGCGCCGCCTTCGGCCAATGCATTGGGATAGTCGCCCACGCGCGCATGCAGCAGCGGCACGAGTCTGGCCGGCACGTACACGCGCACGCGCCCGCGCCACGCGGCGTCGAAGTAGCTCTCCACGAACACGCGTTCGAACCCCGCCACGTGGTCCAAGTGCGTGTGGGTGATGAACAGCGAGCGCGGCGGCGCGCCGTAGCGCGCGCGGTACGCGGTCAGCCCCTCGCCGCCGCAGTCGATCGCCAGCCACGGCGTGCCGGCTCGCTCGATGCAGGCCATCGCCGAGCCCAGCTCCACCGCCGCGGCGTTGCCCACGCCCAGGAACCGCAACGTCCACCCGCTCATATCCCGCGCTCCCATGCGCGCTCGTACGCGCCGCGCAGGCGGGCGAAATCGGCGTCGACGGCCTCGCGCGCGCGCTCGCCGCGCAGCTTGGTGACCGAGCGGTGCAGGCGCGAGAGGTTGCGCAGCCGCCACCCGGTGTCGGGGATGCGCAGGCGCGCGCGGTCCAGGTCGATGATCCAGCCGCGCCCCGCGTGGTCGAACAGCAGGTTGTGCGCGTTGAGGTCGGCATGGTCTAGCCCGCCGCGGTGGCCACGCGCGACCAGGCGCCCGGCTTCCTCCCAGGGCGCGCCCTCGCCCGCCACGGCGACGCGATCGGCGAACGAGCGCACGTCCGGCAGGCGCTGGACGAGGATCGCGGCGCGGTAATGCAGCCCGTCGCGTTCGTACAGCGCGGCGATCGGCGGCGGCACCGGCACGCCGCGGGCGATCGCCGCGCGGGTGACGCGGTATTCGTGGAAGCTGCGCGTGCGCGATGCACCGCGCCACCAGTAGCGGTCGTGCACCACCGCGGCGACCAGGCCGCCGCGCAGGTAGCGACGCAGCACCACCGGCCCGAACGGCGCCTCGACGAACCACGCCGCGCCGCGCCCGCCGCTGTCGACCGGGCGCGCCGCATCGCCCCAGTGGCCGGGCGTGAACCAGCGCGGATCGGCTTGCCGCATGCGCGCGGCGTCGAACAGAATCGCGCCGAACCCGCGCGTCGCGCGGTACGGCGTGAGCCCTTCGGCGGCGTCGGGAGCGGTCATCGCCCGGAGCATAGCAATCGACATCACGCCCTCCCGCACGCCGGTTGCCCCCTCGATCTGCCTGTTGCGGCTCTCGGCGCTGGGCGATGTCACCCACGTGCTGCCACTGGTGCATACGCTGCGCGATGCGTGGCCGGATGCACGGCTGGCGTGGGTCATCGGCGGCGTCGAACGGCGCCTGCTCGACGGCCTGCCTGGCGTGGACTTCCTGGTGTACGACAAGTCCAGCGGGCTGGCCGGGATGCGTGCGTTGCGGCGCGCGTTGCCGGTGCCACGCTTTGACGTGCTGCTGCAGTTGCAGCTGGCCGCGCGCGCGAACCTGCTGTCGGCGTTCATCCCCGCGCGCCGGCGCATCGGCTACGACCGCTCGCGCTCGAAGGAACTGCACAGCCTGTTCATCGACGAACGCATCGCCGACCGCCCGCGCATCCACGTGCTCGATGCCATCGGCAGCTTCTGCGAGCCGCTGGGGCTGGCCCGCGGGCCCGTGCGCTGGGACCTGCCGGTGCCCGCTGACGCCCGCGACTGGGCACGCGCGCAGTGGCCCGACGACGGCATCCCGACGCTCGCGATCTCCCCGTGTTCCAGCCATCCGCTGCGCAACTGGCGCAGCGAGCGCTATGCCGCGGTGGCCGACCATGCCGTCGAGCGCGGCTGGCGCGTGGTGCTGTGCGGCGGGCGCAGCGCGCTGGAACGCGACACCGCCGATGCGATCGTCGCCGCCATGCGCCACCCGGCGCTGGACCTGGTGGGCAGGGACACGCTCAAGCAGCTGCCCGCGCTGCTGGAGCGCGCGCGGCTGGTGATGACGCCGGACTCGGGCCCGATGCACATCGCCAACGCGATGGGCACCAAGGTGCTGGGCCTGCACGCGGCCACCAATCCGGCGCGCAGCGGCCCGTATTCGGACCAGCGCTTCTGCGTGGACCGCTACGACGACGCCGCGCGCCGGTTCCGCCGCAGGCCCGCTGCGGAACTGCCGTGGGGCACCAGGATCGAGCAATCGGGCGTCATGGACCTGGTCACGGTCGACGACGCCATCGCGGCGTTCGAACGGCGAGACGCGGACCTGTCCGGTGCGACCTGACGGGCGGCGTCGGGCGAACATGGTCACTCGCTACCCTGCTGGCTTTCCATGCCGGAGGCGGCTCGTGACCCTGCACAAGCTCTTGGCGCTGTCCCTCGCGTGTGCGTTGGCCGCGGCTGCCTCGCACGCCGCATCGCCCCGCTTCGATCCCGCTGCCGCGCAGCACGCGCAGCGCGAGGCTCTGGCGCCGCTCGCGCGCTTCGACGGCCGCTGGCGCGGCCCCGCGTGGATCCTGATGCCCGACGGCACGCGCATGGACATGGTCCAGACCGAGCGCGTGGGTCCCTTTCTCGACGGAGCGGTGCGGGTCATCGAGGGCCGCGGGCACGATGCACGCGGGCAGGTCGTCTTCAACGCGTTCGGGACGATCGCCTTCGACCCTGCCAGAGGCCGCCACACCCTGCACTCGCACGCGATGGGCCACGTCGGTGCGTTCCCTCTCACCGTCACGCCCGATGGCTTCCGCTGGGAAATGCCGGCCGGGCCCGGCACCACCATCCGCTACACCGCGCGAGTTGCGGACGGACGCTGGACGGAGACAGGCGAGCGCATCACCGATGGCGCGCCGCCGGTGCAGATCTTCAGCATGGTGCTGGAACGCATCGGCGACACCGACTGGCCCGCCGCCGGCGCCGTCGCGCCGCGCTAGGACCCCGCCGCGCTTGGCGCGCGGTAATCCTCGTAGGACTTCTCCTCGACGTAGGTCGAGCCCAGCTGCGTGTTGATGGCCTTCTTGATGCGGGCGCGCTCGTCGTTCTCGATGTAGACGCTGCGCGCCAGCCGCACGAACGCGTCGTCGAACGCCTGCGCGCGCTCCTTGAGCCGGATGTCGTCCTCGATCACCCACAGCCGCTCGTTGACGGCCTTGAGTTCCGCACGCAGCTTGGCGATGTCGCCGCCGGCCGCCGGATGGGCCATCCAGGTGCGTTCCAGCGCCGACAGCTCGTTGCGGACGTTGGCCAGCTTGGCCGCGTCGGTCATCCGCTCGGACTTGATCTGCAGGATGGCGATCTTGTCGAGCAGTTCGCCGTAGGAGACGGGGACGAGGAGTTCGGACATGGCAGGCTCGCCAGGGGCGGGGCCGCGGAGTCTAGCTGCCCGCGAGGCGCGACCCGGTCAGTGGCTGCGCACCAGCACGACGGTCACGTTGTCCGAGCCGCCGCCATCGAGCGCGGCGGCCACCAGCGTGTCCACGCATTCCTGCGCGCTGCAGTCGTCCATCGCCAGCACCTGCGCGATGCGGGAGTCGTCCACGTGCTCGGTCAGCCCGTCGCTGCACAGCAGCAGCTGCATGCCGGGACGCAGCTCTCCGGTCATCGTCTCGACGTTGAGGCTCTTCGGGTCGGTCACGCCGAGGGCCTGGGTCACCACGTTGCGGTGCGGATGCGTGCGCGCCTGCTCCTGCGTGATCGTCCCGCCCGACACCAGCTCCTGCACGTAGCTGTGGTCCTGGCTGAGCTGCGCCAGGCGGCCGTCGCGCCAGAGGTACACGCGGCTGTCGCCCACCCAGCCCACCTCGAATCGCGCGCCGGCCACGCGGGCGGCCACCACCGTGGTGCCCATCGGCAATGCGTCGTTGCGGCCGCGCGACACCCGCAGGATCTCCTCGTCGGCGCGGCGGATCGCATTGGCGAGCCCCGCGCCGGCGCGCACCTCCCGCACGATGGCATCGCGCGCCAGCGCGCTGGCCACCTCGCCGTATTCGTGCCCGCCCATGCCATCGGCGACCAGCCACAGGCCCAGGTCGTTGTCGCCGTAGTAGGTGTCCTCGTTGAGGTCGCGCCGCAGGCCGACGTGGGTGAGGTGTCCGAATTCGATCATCGCGGCCTGCCGGGACCCGCGCGTGGCGGGCGATGGTGCATCGTCTTGGTTGGAAGGGTCTGCGGGCGCGCGCGCCACCTGCTGGGTTCCACGTCACGCGGACGACCCGCCGGCCACGCCGCGCGCCTTGTGCCGCGGCGTCGGCGGCCCGTATCATTGCGCCCCCGCCGCGGCCCGCCGCGAGCCCGCTTCAATGGAGAGGTGGCAGAGCGGTTGAATGTACCTGACTCGAAATCAGGCGTAGGTTTATAGCCTACCGAGGGTTCGAATCCCTCCCTCTCCGCCATCTTCCGCCTGCTGCCCACGAAGCCCGCTCACGCGGGCTTCTTCGTGTTCAGGCCGGCATCGCGACCGGTGCGTCGCACGGCTCGCCACCGGCGTTGGCGATGGCGGCGTGCCGGTCCCACACCGCCGTGCCCGCACGGCTGCGCAGGGTCGCCAGGCGCGCCTCGTGTGCTTGGGCATCGCCGGCGCCGACCTGCACGCGCGGACGAGGCTGCGCGGCGGCGGACGCGAACCGCACGACCGCCACGTCGGTGGCGGCGACCGCGTCGGCGAAGCCGATCTCCCCCTGCCCCGACGTCAGCCCGAGGTACACCTCGGCAAGCAGCTGCGCGTCCAGCAGCGCGCCGTGGAGCTGGCGCGCGGTGTTGTCCACGCCGAGCCGCCGGCACAGGGCGTCCAGCGAATTGCGCTGGCCCGGATAGCGGCGCCGCGCCATCAGCAGCGAATCCTCCACCGCGCAGCGGTCGCGCACGCAGCCGTAGTGGTCGCCGAGCAGGCGCAGCTCGTGGTCCAGGAAGCCGAGGTCGAACTCGGCGTTGTGGATCACCAGTTCCGCGCCGTCGATGAAGGCCAGGAACGCATCCACGATGTCGGCGAAGCGCGGCTTGTCGGCCAGGAACTCCAGCGTGAGCCCGGTGACCTCCTGGGCGCCGGGTTCGAACGCGCAGCCCGGGTTGAGGTACTGGTGGAACGTGCGTCCGGTCGGGCGGCGCTGCACGAACTCCACGCAGCCGATCTCGACGACGCGGTTGCCGCGCTCCCAGGACAGGCCGGTGGTTTCGGTATCGAGGACGACTTGGCGCATGAGAGGGCAAAGGCGGGAACGGGGAACGGGGAACGGGGAACGGGGAACGGGGAAGCGAAAGGCAAACGGCCCGACGCATCGCGGACGCGACCTTAGCCGCTTGGTGTCGCAGCAGATGATGCGGTCAACGATGGCCGAAGCAGCGATCGTGCCTGTGCATCAGGGCAGTGCTTCCCTGGTCCCCGTTCCCCGTTCCCGCTTCATCGCCACCGCCTGCAGCCGCGCCAGCTCGTCAACGCGGTCGTTGTCGGGATCGCCGGAATGGCCTTTCACCCACCGCCAATCGATGCGATGGCGCTGGCAGGCGGCGTGCAGGCGCTCCCACAGGTCGCGGTTCTTGACCGCGTCGCCGCCGGCAGTGCGCCAGCCGCGCCGGACCCAGCCGCCGATCCATTCGGTGATGCCCTGGCGCACGTACTGCGAATCGGTGTGCAGCACCACCGTGCAAGGCCCGCGCAGGGCTTCCAGCGCGGCGATCGCGGCCATCAGTTCCATGCGGTTGTTGGTGGTGGCCGCCTCGCCCCCGACGAGCGTCTTCTCGACGCCGCGGCAGCGCAGCAGCGCGGCCCATCCGCCGGGCCCGGGATTTCCGAGGCAGGCGCCGTCGGTGTGGATGGTGACGTCGTGGTGGTCGGGCATGCGCGGATTATCCCGGCATCGTCCGCGACAGCCACCCGGTGCCTACCGCGACTTGCGCAACGACGGATCGATCGCGCGCCCCGCCAGCGGCAAGCCGGCGCGCGTGGGCGCCAGGCGCAGGCGGCGTGCCGGGCGGATGCGCATCGGCGAGGTCGCGCGCTTGACCACGCTGAGCGCGAACGCCGCACGCAGGCGGTCCAGCGCGCCCACGCCGGCCTCGCCGTGGCCGGACCGCCAGCGCGGGCCCATCCAGTGCAGGTGCATCGCCGGGCGCACGAATCCGGCGCGCACCAGCGCGGCCTGCCAGTGTCCGGGATCGCGGGCGTGCAGCCCGGTGCGTGCCCAATGGCCCCGGAACGGGCTCCACGGGTTGAGCGCGGCGATCCACAGCGTGCCCCCGGGCGCGAGTACGCGCGCGCATTCGGCCAGCCACGGCTGCAGGCGCGCGTCGGCATCCAGCGCGTGCTGCACCAGCACCGCGCCCAGGCATTCGCTGGCGATCGGCAGCGCACCGTCGCAGAGCACGTCACCTCGCCAGCCGCTGGCGGCGCGATGCAGCGCCACGGCGCGGTGCCGCCGCACCGGGGGCTGGCCGACGCCCGGTCCCAGCCACAGCCATGGCAGGTCCGGCAGCGGTGCGACCACGTCGGGCAGCACGTCCTGCTCGGCAGCCACGATGCCCTGCCCCGGCAGCGAGCTGAACCAGGCCAGGGCGGCGTCGGGTTGACGGGGGTCCGGGCTGGCCGGCAAGGTCGCGCTCCGCGAGTCGGGGGAGCCAGTGTGTCCGGTCCCGCCGCCCCGCGCACCGTGCCCCGTGCACGCCGCCGTAGGCCCGATGCCGCTCCACGCCCTCCCCGCGCTGGCCGACAACCTCGTCTGGACCCTGCAGCGCGAGCCCGGGGCGCCCGCGGTCATCGTGGATCCGGGCGAGGCGGGGCCGGTCCTCGCCGCCGCCGACGCGGGCCTGCAACCAGCCGCCGTGCTGCTGACCCACCACCACCTGGACCACGTCGGCGGGGTTGCCGGCCTGCTTGCGCGCTGGCCGGCGCTGGACGTGGTCGCGCCGCACGATGCGCGCATCGTCGACGCGACCCGGCGGGTCGACGACGGCGCGCGCTTCGAGGCCGCGGGCATCGCCTTCGAGGTGCTCGCGGTGCCCGCGCACACGCGCAGCCACGTCGCCTACCTCGCCGACCTCGACCCGCCGGTGCTGTTCTGCGGCGACACGCTCTTCAGCCTGGGCTGCGGCCGCCTGTTCGAGGGCACGCCCGCCGACCTCGCCGCCGCGCTCGCGCGCCTCGCACACCTGCCCGGCGCCACGCGCGTGTGCTGCGGGCACGAGTACACCCTGGCCAATGCCCGCTTCGCGCAGGCGGTCGAACCCGGCAACCCGGATCTGCACGCATGCATCGCCCGCGCGCGCGATGCGCTCGCCCGCGACGGCTGCTCGCTGCCCAGCACCATCGATGCCGAGCGCCGCGCCAACCCGTTCCTGCGCGCGTGCATCCCCGCGGTGCGCGCGGCGGCCAGCGCGCGCGCCGGGCGCCCGCTGCATTCAGACGTCGAGGTGCTCGCCACGCTGCGCGCGTGGAAGGACGTCTTCGCATGATCCGGCGAGCCCTGCTCCTGTGCGCTGCGCTGCTCGCATGTGTGCCGGCGCTCGCCGCGCCCGTCGCGCCCGTCGCGGGAGAGTCGCGCGCTTCCACGCCGGGGCGCACCGGCACCGAGATCCAGCGCCGCTTCCGCGAGGGGCTTGCCGATCCGGGCTGCGGGGACGCCGGCACGCCGCGCTGGAAGGCGCACTTCGCGCACGCCCCGGGTCGCATGGCCGCGCGCGACGACGACCTGCTCCCGCTGTTCGGCTACGTGGTCGATGCCGTGCGCGAGGCCGGCCTGCCCACCGAGTACGCGTTGATCCCGTTCGTCGAGAGCGGATACCGGCCGGGCGCGCGCAGCAGCGCGGGGCCGGCGGGCCTGTGGCAGATGATCGCGATCACCGCGCGCAACCAGAAGGTCCCGATGCGCGGCGGCTACGACGGGCGCCTGTCCGCCGTGGATTCCACGCGCGGCGCGCTGCGCTACCTGCGGTCGCTGCACTACATGTTCGGCGGCGACTGGCGGCTCGCGGTGATGGCCTACAACGCCGGCGAGTACCGCATCCTCGGTGCGCTGCGGCGGGCCGGCCGTACGATCCGCGACGCGCGCCCGGAAAGCCTGCCGGGCGTCCCGGCCATCACGCAGAGCTACGTGCGCAAGATCCAGTCGCTGTCGTGCCTGCTGCAGGCCGCCGACGACCGTCCGGCGTGGAACGCGGCCATCGACCGTCCCGTTCCCTACCTGCGTGCCCAGCCGTTGCCGGCGGGGCAGACCCTGCAGTCCTTCGCCGCGCGCCACGGGCACGATGCGGCGCAGCTGCGTCGCCTCAATCCCGCGCTGGCGGCCGCGCCGGCCGCCGGGATGGCGGTGCTGGCACCGGGCCCGGCACCGGCCACGACGGACGAAGACGTTGCACCACCGGTCGAGCCCATGGGTCCCTTGGCCGATGCCTCGGCACCGATGCCGGACACGCCCGCATCGTCCACGACGTCCACGCCACCTGCGGGAGGGGCGACGACCGCGACAGGCACGCCGAGCGGTCCGGCGGCGGCCACCACCGCTGGCGCGCGCGAACACGTGGTCGCGCGTGGTGACAATCCGTCGACCATCGCGCGACGCCACGGCCTGAAGCTCGCCGACCTGCTCGCATACAACGGCCTGCACCCCGGCTCCGTGCTGCGCCCCGGGCAGGTGCTGCGCCTGGACGCGCCGACCGCACGCTAGCCCACGGTGCCCCGCGCGCGGCACACTGCCGCGCCCCGCCACGGCGCACCGCGCCACCACGAAGGACACACGAATGGGCTTCCTGCAGGGCAAGCGCGCACTGATCACCGGCATCGCCAGCGAGCGCTCGATCGCAAGCGGCATCGCCGAAGCCATGCACGCGCAAGGCGCCGAACTGGCCTTCACCTACCAGAACGAAAAGCTGAGGAGCCGCGTCGAGGCGGCGGCCGCCGAGTACGGCAGCCAGGTCGTGATCCCGCTCGACGTCGCCGACGACGCGCAGATCGCCGCATGCTTCGAGCAGCTCGGCCAGCACTGGGACGGCCTGGACATCCTCGTGCACGCCATCGCCTACGCGCCGCGCGAGGCGATCGCCGGGCAGTTCCTCGACGGGCTGACCCGCGAGAACTTCGCGATCGCCCACGACATCTCTTCGTACTCGCTGGCGGCGATGGCCAAGGCCGCGCAGCCGCTGATGGCCGGGCGCAACGGTTCGATCCTGACGCTGACGTACCTCGGCGCCGAACGCGCGCTCGCCGGCTACAACGTCATGGGCGTGGCCAAGGCCAGCCTCGAGGCGACGGTGCGCTACCTGGCCTACAACCTCGGCCCGGAAGGCACCCGCGTCAATGCGATCTCCGCCGGCCCGATCAAGACGCTGGCGGCCGCGGGCATCGCCGGCTTCCGCAAGATCCTCGGGCATGTCGAGCAGAACGCGCCGCTGCGCCGCACGGTGACCATCGAGGACGTCGGCAACGTGGCCGCGTTCCTGTGCTCGGATCTTGCCGCCGGGGTCACCGGCGAGGTGACCTACGTCGATGGCGGCTACAACATTCTGGGGATGACCGGGATCGAGTGATCGCGTGCACCGCGCGGGGCCGCGCCCCGCCACCGGTGCACGGCGCCGCGGGCATGGCGCTGCGCGCGGGACCGCCACGCAGCACGAGCGCGAAGGATCGCTAGAGGTTGGCGTCCACGATCTCGATGCGCATCTGCCGGCGCAGCGCGCGGGCGAGCGCCTGCGCCTCCTCCCCTGCGCGACCGCTGGCGATCTGCTCGGCCAGCTGCGTGCGCTCGTCCTGCGAGAGCGCGTCGAGGCGGCCCGGCTGCACGGCATCGACGGTGAAGACGACCGCGCGTCCATCGTCCAGCAGCGCATGCCCCGCGCTCGCCGCGCCGGCGCGCGGCGCCGGCGCGGCGAACACGGCATCACCCACCGCGGGCGTCGGCAACGGCGCGCCGCGCTGCACGCCGGGCACGCGCTGCGGCGCGTCCAGGCCTTCCGCACGGGCCACGGCCTCGAAGGCCTCGCCCGCCTTGAGGCGCTTGACGAGTGCGTCCACGCGCGCCTGCTGCGCCTTGCGCACGCGGTCGGCGCGGACGTCGGCGTCCACGCGCGCGCGCGCCTGGGCAAGCGTGAGCGGCCGCTCCGGCGCGTGCTGGGTCACCCGCAACACCACCGAGCGGTCCGGCCCCACCTCGATCAGGCTGCTGGCGGTGCGGTCCTCGATCGCAGCCTCGCCGAACGCGGCGCGCAGCACCGCGGGATTGCCGGCCAGCCCGTCGCGGGACTGCCGCGTGAGCGGGCCGAGCGTGCGCAGCGGCAACCCCACGGCACGCGCGGCCGGCGCGAGCGAGGACGGGTTGCGGTTCACCGCGTCGACGAGCTTGCCCGCGAGTTCGCTGAAGGCCCGCTCGCGCGCGGACTGCTGCTCCTCGCGCGCCAGCGTGTCACGCACTTCCTCGAAGGTCTGCTGCGCACCGGCCTTGAGCTCGCGCAGCTGGATCACGTGCCAGCCGGCATCGGTGCGCACCGGCTCGCTGACCTGCCCGACCGACAGTGCGTACAGCGCCTGCTCGAACGGCGCGGGCATCGCGCCGCGTGCGATCCAGCCCAGGTCGCCGCCGGTCGCGCGGCTGCCGATGTCGTCGCTGCTGGCGCGCGCGATCGCGGCGAAATCCGCGCCCGCGGCGCGCGCCTGCGCCGCGAACCCGGCGGCCTTGCGCTGCGCGGCGGCGACGGTGGCCGCGTCGGCGCCCGCCGGCACGCGCACCAGGATGTGGGATGCCGCGCGTTCTTCCTGCGACTGGTAGCGCGACTTCATCGATTCGTAGCGCCCGCGCAGCGCTGCTTCGTCGAGCGCCGGCACCTGAAGCGCGGCACCATCGACTTCGACGTACTCGATCGTCACCTCCTCGGGCGCGCGATACCGCGCCTTGTTCGCATCGAACCACGCCTGCGCCTGCGCGTCGGTCACCGGCTCGGTGGATGGCGCGGGGCGCGGCACCATCACCATGCGCGCCTCGCGTCGTTCGCCGAGCACCGTGACCAGGCGCTTCAACTCGTTGGCGGTGACGAACCCGCTCTCGGCCACCGCGCCGCTGAGCAACCCGGTGCGCAGGCCCTCGCGCACGAGCTGGTCGAACTGCGCGGGCGTCTGGCCCTGGGTCGCCAGCGCGAGGCGGTAACGCTCCGCGTTGAACTTGCCGTCGACCTGGAACGCGGGAATGCCGGCAATGGTGTCGCGCACCAGTGCGTCGCCAACCACCAGCCCGTCGCGCGCGGCTGCCATGCGCAGCACGGTCTCGTCGATCATCAGGTCGAGCAGTTCGCGCCGGTTTTCCTCCGACTCGAACTCACGCGCGTCGAACGCGTCGCCCTGTTCGGCGCGCGCTGCCTGGCGGGCCTGCTCGAAGCGATCGCTGAACGCCTGCGCGGTAATCGACTCGGTCGTCCACAGGCGCGATGCCGGCCACCAGCCGGGCGCGCCGCGCCACCACGCGGGCGGCACGCTGACGCGCGCGGCGTCCGTGTCACTGCGCTGGACCAGGTAATCCGACATGCCGATGAAGCCGACCGGGATGATCAGCAGCAGGATGATGATCGTGGCGATCCAGCCGGAGGTCTTGTCGCGCAGGGTTTGCAGCATGGCGGTGGACGGTGCGGAAAACCGGGGAGTCTACCGTGCGCCGACGCCCCGGTAGAGGCGCGCCTGCGCGCCTGCCGCAAAGGACGATCCGCGCGATCGCACGGCAATGGACATCGCCGCCGCGGTGCGGGCGTGCCCGGTCTTCGCGGTGATCGTGGCGATGCATACGAACCAGGGCGCTGCGGGCGCTCGAACGCTTCAGTGGCCCACAACGCAAGAAGCGCCGGGGATGAACCCGGCGCTTCGTGCGAAAACGTGGCGGAGTGGACGGGACTCGAACCCGCGACCTCCGGCGTGACAGGCCAGCATTCTAACCAACTGAACTACCACTCCGCGGTGTTGCAAATGCTACAGCACTCGATCAGGGATGTGAACGCTGCGACGTGTTCTGCATCCATCGATGCGAACCACCTGGCAGGTCCGGAACGCCACCTTCAGGTGGTGGGTGCTGAGGGTTTCGAACCCCCGACCCTCTCCGTGTAAAGGAGACGCTCTACCGCTGAGCTAAGCACCCGGACCGGAGCGCCAGCCCGCCGGGCGGGCAACCCGGCCCCGGCGACCGAGCTCGTTAGTTTACAGCGTCCTTCAGGGCCTTGCCAGCCTTGAACGAGGGATTCTTCGACGCGGCGATCGTGATCGCTTCACCGGTCTTCGGATTTCGGCCCTGGCGGGCGGCGCGGCTGCGCACTTCGAAGGTGCCGAAGCCGACGAGCGTCACCGACTCGCCCTTCTTCATCGCCTGCGTGATCGTGGCGACCATCGCGTCAACCGCGGAGGCTGCGTCGGTCTTGCTCAGGTTGGCCGAGTCGGCCACGGCTGCGATCAGGTCCTGCTTGTTCATCCGGATGTACTCCTGGTGCGGACGGCGTCCGCGTCGTGTTGCATGGAACCGCCGGCATCTCCCCGTCGGATGCCGATGGCCTTCAAGGCCGCGCGCGGCGGCAGTGGGCCCCGCGCGGACGCGACGTTATAGCAGCGGCCCCTGCCCCCAGCAAGGCGAAAACCCGCGCCAGGCGCGGGTTTTCGTGGCATACGCAGCGCGCGTCGTGAACCGGTCAGTGGGTGACGTCCGCAGGTCTGACCACCTGCTCCACGACCTGCGCGGCGTCCACGCCGGCGTCCTGCTTGACCGCCTGCGCGACCGCGGCAGGTGTCAGCGGACGCTCCAGCGCGATGTCCAGCACCTCGTCGATCCACTTCACCGGGTGGATCTTCATGCCGCTCGACACCGCCTTCGGCATGTCGACCAGGTCCTTGCGGTTCTCCTCGGGAATGATCACCGTGCGGATGCCGCCACGCAGCGCGGCGAGCAGCTTCTCCTTGAGTCCGCCGATCGGCAGCACGCGCCCGCGCAGCGTGATCTCGCCGGTCATCGCCACGTCCGCCTTGACGGGGATGCGCGTGAGCATCGACACCAGCGCGGTAGCCATCGCGATGCCGGCAGACGGCCCGTCCTTCGGCGTCGCGCCCTCCGGCACGTGCAGGTGCACGTCCTGCTTGGCGAGGAAGTCGAGGTCGATGCCGAGCCGCTCGGTGCGCGCTCGCACCACCGACAGCGCCGCCGACGCCGACTCCTTCATGACGTCGCCCAGCTGTCCGGTGAGGATCAGCTGGCCCTTGCCCGGCACCAGCGTCGATTCGACCTGCAGCAGGTCGCCACCGACTTCCGTCCACGCAAGCCCGGTGACCAGCCCGATCTCGTTGGCCTCCTCCGCGCGCCCGAAGTCATAGCGACGCACGCCGAGGAACTTGTCGAGGTTCTTCCCGGTGACGTTGATCGCGCCGTCCTTGCCGGCCTTCGCCTTCGGGCCCGCGAGCGCGATCTCCTTGACCACCTTGCGGCAGATCTTGCTGATCTCACGCTCGAGGTTGCGCACGCCCGACTCGCGCGTGTAGTACCGCACGATGTCGCGCACCGCGCTTTCGGCGATCTTCAGCTCGCCGGGCTTGAGTCCGTTCGCCTTGGTCTGCTTGGGCAGCAGGTAGCGCATGGCGATGTTGAGCTTCTCCTCCTCGGTGTAGCCCGGGATGCGGATCACTTCCATGCGGTCCAGCAGCGGGCCTGGGATGTTCAAGGAGTTCGACGTCGCCACGAACATCACTTCCGACAGGTCGAGGTCGACCTCCAGGTAATGGTCGTTGAACGCGCTGTTCTGCTCGGGGTCGAGGACCTCCAGCAGCGCCGACGACGGATCGCCGCGGAAGTCCATCGACATCTTGTCGATCTCGTCGAGCACGAACAGCGGGTTCTTGCTGCCGACCTTGTTGAGGTTCTGCACGATGCGGCCCGGCATCGAACCCACGTACGTGCGGCGATGCCCGCGGATCTCCGCCTCGTCGCGCACGCCGCCGAGGCTCATGCGCACGAACTTGCGGTTCGTGGCCTTGGCGATCGACTGGCCGAGCGAGGTCTTGCCGACGCCGGGCGGGCCGACGAGGCACAGGATCGCGCCCTTCATGTTCTTCACCCGGGTCTGCACCGCGAGGTATTCGAGGATGCGTTCCTTGACCTTCTCCAGGCCGAAGTGGTCGGCGTCGAGCACGTCCTGCGCCGCTTTCAGGTCCTTGCGCACCTTGGTGCGCTTCTTCCACGGCACGCCCAGCAGCCAGTCGAGGTAGTTGCGTACCACCGCCGACTCGGCCGACATCGGCGACATCTGCTTGAGCTTGTTGAGCTCGGCCTTGGCCTTGGCCTCCACCGCCTTGGGCATGCCGGCGTCGGCGATCTTGCGCGCGAGCTCCTCGACGTCGTTGGGCGAATCGCCGTCCTCGCCGAGCTCCTTCTGGATCGCCTTCATCTGCTCGTTGAGGTAGTACTCGCGCTGGCTCTTCTCCATCTGCGACTTGACGCGGCCGCGGATGCGCTTCTCCAGCTGCTGTACGTCGATCTCGCCGTCGACCAGGCCGACCAGCTGCTCCAGCCGCGCGGCGATGCCGTGCGTCTCCAGCAGCTTCTGCTTGTCGGACAGGCGCACGCCCAGGTGCGCGGCGATGGTGTCGGCCAGGCGCCCGGGCTCGTCGATGCCCGACAGCGTCTGCATCAGCTCCGGCGGCAGCTTGCGGTTGGTCTTGACGTATTGCTCGAACAGGCCCATCAGCGAACGCGCGGTCGCCTCGATCTCGCGCTCGTCGCGATCCACCAGCGGCTCCACGACGCGCGCCCGCCCGGCCAGTGCGCCGTCGCGCTGGGCGATGTGCTCGACGTCCACGCGGGCCACGCCCTCCACCAGCACTTTGATGGTGCCGTCCGGGAGCTTCAGCAGCTGCAGCACGTGCGCGAGCGCGCCGACGCGGTGCAGGTCGCCGGCATCGGGGTCGTCGGTCTCGGCCGACTTCTGCGCGACCAGCAGGATGCGCTTGTCGGACTCCATCGCCAGGTCGAGCGCGCGGATCGACTTGTCGCGGCCGACGAACAGCGGGATGACCATGTGCGGGAACACCACGACGTCGCGCAGCGGCAGCACCGGCAGGTCGAGGAGGTCCATTTCGGCGGCGGAAGAGGACATGCGGGCTCCGGGCAAATGGGTCGGATCGGATACGGAGGCGCTCCGTTCCGGAGCCGCCGATGGGTCGGGTTATGGGGTCCGGACCGCGCGGTTGCAAGCTGGCGGGAAGCCGCGCTACCGGCGCTGAATGCCGGGATCGTCGCCGAAACACGGCCATCTTCCGGAAAACAGCCCCCCTGAAAACGCGAACGCGCCCCTTGGGCGCGCTCGGTTCCACGGCGACGGCCGGTCACTCCGCGGAGGCGACCTTCTTCTCGGGCACGACGCTCTGGTAGATCAGGTATGGGTCGGACTTGTGGTCGATCACCGACTCGTCCACCACCACCTTGCTGACGTTCTCCATGGAGGGGAGTTCGTACATCGTGTCCAGCAGCACAGACTCGACGATGGTGCGCAGCCCGCGCGCGCCGGTCTTGCGCTTGAGCGCCTTCTTGGCGATCGCCGCGAGCGCGTCGGGCCGGAACTCCAGCTCGACTTCCTCCATCTCGAAGAGCTTCTTGAACTGCTTGGTGATCGCGTTCTTGGGCTCGGTGAGGATCCGCACCAGGGCGGGCTCGTCGAGCTCCTCAAGGGTGGCGACCACCGGCAGGCGGCCGACGAACTCGGGGATGAGGCCGAACTTGATCAGGTCCTCGGGCTCGACCTCGGCCAGCACCTTGCCGGTCTCGGCCTTGCGCGTGGAACTCTTGACCTTTGCACCGAAGCCGATGCCACCGGCCTCGGTCGAACGCTGCTGGATGATCTTCTCGAGCCCCGCGAAGGCGCCGCCGACGATGAACAGGATGTTGCGCGTGTCGACCTGCAGGAACTCTTGCTGCGGGTGCTTGCGCCCGCCCTGCGGCGGCACCGACGCAACGGTGCCCTCGATGAGCTTGAGCAGCGCCTGCTGCACGCCTTCGCCGGAGACGTCGCGGGTGATCGACGGGTTGTCAGACTTGCGCGAGATCTTGTCGATCTCGTCGATGTAGACGATGCCCTGCTGCGCCTTGTCGACGTCGTAGTCGCACTTCTGCAGCAGCTTCTGGATGATGTTCTCAACGTCCTCGCCGACGTAGCCGGCCTCGGTGAGCGTCGTCGCATCGGCCATGGTGAACGGCACGTTGAGCAGGCGCGCCAGCGTCTCGGCCAGCAGCGTCTTGCCCGAGCCGGTCGGGCCGACCAGCAGGATGTTCGACTTGGCAAGCTCGACCTCGTCGTTCTTCGAGCGGCTCTCGATGCGCTTGTAGTGGTTGTACACGGCCACCGCGAGCGTGCGCTTGGCGCGCTGCTGGCCGATCACGTACTGGTCGAGGACCTCGAGGATCTCGCGCGGCTTGGGCAGGTGGCTGCGCGACGCCTGCGCCTTCTCCTCGAGCTCCTCGCGGATGATGTCGTTGCACAGCTCCACGCATTCATCGCAGATGAACACGCTCGGGCCCGCGATCAGCTTGCGGACCTCGTGCTGGCTCTTGCCGCAGAACGAGCAGTACAGGATCTTGGTGCTGTCGCCTCTGCTGCCGGTGCGTTCTTCGCTCATTGCGGGTCCATCAATGCCTTGTTTCCACGGGCCGGGCGGCCCGCGATGGCGGGGTGTGCGGGTGGGTCGAGGGTATCACGGCGCCCCGCGCGGCTTGGCCGGCGTGGGGGCCCGGATGCCGGCCGGGCCTCAGCGCCTGCAAGGGGCCGGCGGCGGGGGGCCGGGGTCAACCGGCCTGGATCGACTCGTCGGGGCGCCGCTCGAGCACCTGGTCGACCAGGCCGTACTCGCGCGCCGCCTCGGCGCTCTTGAAGTTGTCGCGCTCGGTGTCGCGCGCGATCGTCTCCAGGTTCTGGCCGGTGTGCCGCGACAGGATCTCGTTGAGGCGCTGCCGCATCGACAGGATCTCACGGGCGTGGATGTCGATGTCGGTGGCCTGGCCTTGGAAGCCGCCCAGCGGCTGGTGGATCATCACGCGCGAATTCGGCAGCGCGTAGCGCTTGCCCGCCGCGCCCGAGGCCAGCAGCAGCGCGCCCATCGACGCGGCCTGGCCGACGCAGATCGTGCTCACGTCGGGCTTGATGTACTGCATCGTGTCGTAGATCGCCATGCCCGCGGTGACGATGCCGCCGGGGCTGTTGATGTACAGGCTGATGTCCTTCTCGGGGTTCTCGGCCTCCAGGAACAGCATCTGCGCCACGATCACGTTCGCCATGTGGTCGTCGATGCCGCCGACCAGGAAGATCACGCGTTCCTTGAGCAGGCGCGAGTAGATGTCGTACGCGCGCTCGCCGCGGCTGGTCTGCTCGACCACCATCGGCACGAGGTTCAAGGCTTTGGTGCGGTTGTCCATGGGACGGGGCCTGCTGGGACTGGAGGTCGATGATGCGCCCGACGTGGGGCCGTTTGGCGGGACTGCAAGAGCGAAAGGCGTTTGGTCCGCGAAAGACGCAAAGAACGCTAACAAAAGCGAAAAGAAGCGAAACCTTCAGGATGGTCAAGGCGATACGGACAGACGTCGCTTAGTCCCAACCACGCAGCTTCCATTTGCCTCTTTTGGCGTCTTTAGCGTCCTTCGCGGACAAATGCTCTTGCCCTTACTGCCGGATCGCCTCGGCGAACGGCATCGGCTGCTCGGTGTGCTGGGCGCGCTCGGCGATCCAGTCGATCACCTGCTCCTCCATCACCCGCGCCTGCAGGCCCTGCATCAGCTGCGGGTCGTTGCGGTACAGGTCGATGACCTGCTGCGGCTCCTCGTAGGTCGATGCGATCAGCCGCAGGGTTTCGTTCACGCGGCGCGGCTCGAGCTGCAGCTGGTTGCGGCGCGCGACCTCGCCGACCAGCAGGCCCACCAGCACGCGCTTGCGCGCGGCGTCCATGAAGCCTTCGTGGGCGTTGTCGGGGACGCTGACGTTGCGCCCGGCGCGACGCTGCTGGTCGGCGGCCTGGGCGACCATCGCGCGGGCCTCGTTCTCGACCAGGCGCGGCGGCATCTCCAGGTGGCCATACCTCGCGATGAGCTGCTCGCCCACTTCGCGGCGCAGGCGGTTCATCAGCGCGCCCTTGAGCTCGCGCTCGAGGTTGCTGCGGATGTCGGCGCGGAACTGCTCCGCATCGCCGCTTTTGACGCCGAAGCTGCGGATGAACGCATCGTCGACCTCCGGCAGGTTGGGCTCGGAGACCTTGAGGACCTTCAGGTGCACCTGCACCGAGCGGCCTGCGAACTGCGCCACGCGCCAGTCGGCCGGGAACTCGATCGTCGCGGTCTTCTCCTCGCCGGCCGACATGCCGACCAGCTCGGCCTCGATCGCCGGCAGCATCGCGCCGGAGCCGATCGCGGTGGTGCCGTGCTCGACGCCTTCGGCGGGAATGCGCTCCTCGCCCGCCATCGACCAGGTCTCGATCTCGACCGCGTCGCCCTCGCGCGCGGGGCGCTCGACGGCGTTCCACGTGCGGCGCTGCAGGCGCAGGTTCTCGACCATGGTGTTGATGTCCGCGTCGGTCACCTCGGCGGTGTGGCGCACGACCTCGAGCGTCTCGACGTCGAGGTCGCCGAAGTCCGGCACCACCTCGAACGTGGCGACGTAGGCCAGGTCGCCGTCGGCGGCCGGCTCGATGCGCGGGTTGCCGGCGATCTGCAGCGACTCCTGGCGCACGGCGGTGGAGAAGCCCTCGCGCAGCAGCGCGTCGAGTGCCTCGGCGCGGACCTGCGGGCCGAAGCGCTGCTCGATCACCTTGGCCGGCACCTTGCCCGGGCGGAAGCCCTTGATGCGCGTCGTGCGCGCGATCTCGCGCAGGCGGCCGCCCACCGTGCTCTCCAGGCGTTCGGCCGGGAGGCTGAAGGTCATGCGGCGCTCGTGGGCACCGAGCGATTCGACCGAGACGTGCATATCCACTCCTGCAGCCGCGGGCTGGCCCGCGGGACACTGTTGTTCGTGAAGGCCGGACGCGCCGGCGGCGGAAAACGGCTGGCCGCGGCGGACCGCGGAGTTTCGCCGATCGGCGGCTCGCAGGCCAGTGGGTCGCACGCAACCGGGTCGCGGGCCGGTTGGCCCGGGACGGGGGCGCTGTGCGACCTGACGTGGGGCGCCCACGCCCGGAGCGTATTGCGGGTCGCCGGGACGACGGAGTCGCTGCTGGTCGCCGGCTTCGAAACGGGCGGCGGCGCCCGCCGTTCCTACCTTCGGTTGGTGCGAAAGGCGGGACTCGAACCCGCACGCCTTGCGGCACTGGAACCTAAATCCAGGGCGTCTACCAATTCCGCCACTTTCGCGCGAGGCGATCTTAAGGCCGCCGGCGCACGACCGGCCAATGCGCCGGGCGCCAATAAAAAAAGCACCCGCCATCGGCGGGTGCTCTTCGAATGGTGGGCCGTCAAGGATTCGAACCTTGGACCTATTGATTAAGAGTCAACTGCTCTACCAACTGAGCTAACGGCCCGCAAAGCGGAGGCAAAGTGTAGCAAAAAAGACATGGGGTGGAAGACGGGATTTGAACCCGCGACCCCCGGAATCACAATCCGGTGCTCTAACCAACTGAGCTACATCCACCACGGCAACCTGTGCAGCCACCGGTGCGGGACCGGTGTGGAACTGGCGCGCCCGGCAGGACTCGAACCTGCAACCACCGGCTTAGAAGGCCGGTGCTCTATCCGGTTGAGCTACGGGCGCAGGTCGTTGGGGACACCGCGCGCCGCGCTGGACCTGGGATGGTCGGGGCAGAGGGATTCGAACCCCCGACCCTCTGCTCCCAAAGCAGATGCGCTACCAGACTGCGCTATGCCCCGGATCGGATCCGCTGGCGCGCCAGCGCCGCGAAGGGCGGGCATTCTCCGCGCTCGGCGCGGTGGCTGTCAACGCGCGCGGGCGCTCGACACGCGCGGCGGCGGCCCGCATCCTTGCCCGATCGTGCACGCGCCGTGCACCCACAAGGACCCCGACCGATGCGCAGCGGCAACCCGGCCCTCAAGGATTCCACCTTCCTGGACCTCGGCAGCGGCCGCGTGGTCTCGCGCGACGCCGGGGCGATGACCCTCAACGGCACGGTGAACAAGACCGCCGCGCTGCTGGTCATCACCCTGGCCGGCGCGCTGTACACCTGGCACCTGTTCTTCTCCAGCAACGGCACCGCCAACCTGATGCCCTACGTCCTGGGCGGCGCGCTGGGCGGGCTGGCCGTCGCCATCGTGCTGATGTTCAAGCAGGCGTGGGCGCCGGCGCTGGCACCCGCGTACGCGGTGCTCGAAGGCCTCTTCATCGGCGCGGTGTCGGCGATGTTCGAGATGCGCTTTCCCGGCATCGTGCTGCAGGCCGTGGGCCTGACCTTCGGCACGCTGGTGGCGCTGCTGGTCGCCTACCGCAGCGGGCTGATCCGCGCGACGGAGAACTTCAAGCTCGGCGTGGTCGCGGCCACCGGCGGCATCATGCTGCTGTACCTGGTCAACATCGGCATGCGCCTGTTCGGCTTCGAGGGGATGGCCTTCATCCACGAGGGCGGGCCGATCGGCATCGCGTTCTCGCTCATCGTCGTCACCGTCGCCGCGCTGAACCTGGTGCTCGACTTCGACTTCATCGAGACCGGCGTCGACGCCGGCGCGCCGAAGTACATGGAGTGGTACGCCGCGTTCGGCCTGCTGGTGACGCTGGTGTGGCTGTACCTGGAGATGCTGCGCCTGCTGTCCAAGCTGCGCGAGTGAAGCGGCGCCGCCCGCGCGCACCTGCGATGGGCGCGCGAACACGGGGGCGTACCCCGACCGGTGCGGGCCCCGTAGCGGGATGACGATGGCCGTGGAGGCCGGCACTCGCAGGGCCGCGTGGTACGTCTACCTGCTCGAATGCCGCGATGGCAGCCTGTACACGGGCATCGCCACGGACGTGGCGCGGCGGTTCGCGCAGCATGTGACGGGCAAGGGCGCGCGGTATACGCGGGCGCATCCGCCGGTGCGGGTGCTGGGCGCGATGGCGCATGCCGACCGCGCGGCGGCGAGCCGGGCGGAGCACGCGATCAAGCGGTTGACGCCGGCGGGGAAGCGGGCGGTGTGTGCGGCGTGGGCTCGCGTGGAGGTTGATGCGCTGCCCGTGGAGTGACTGAACCCAAGGCACCCCTCCCAGCCCGTCCGGCCAACGCTTGCGCGTTGGCGCTGCGGCGGGCGCGCGGCAGTGCCGCGCAGGCGCCCGTCCTCGCCCCCTGCGCGCAGGGGAGGGAGCAGGCATCGCGACGTGCGCGTCGTCAGGCGCGATCGGTCTCGTCGGGGACCAGCACGATCTTGCCGTCGCGACCACCCGCGGCTGCGGCAGCGACGGCCTCGCGGATCTTCGCGATGGGATACGTCGCCTGCACGCGCGCGTGGAGCGTGCCGCTGGCGACATGCGCGGCGAGTTCGGCGAACAACGCCGTGCGCACCGCCGGCGTGGCGGTCCTGAACCAGCGCGCGAGCCAGAACCCGCGCACGGTGATGCCGCGGAACACCAGCGCCCCGGCCGACACCGCGCACGGCTCGCCCGACATCGCGCCGTAGTTGACCAGCGTGCCGCCCGGCGCGAGTGCGTCGGCGAGGCGCCCGCTCGCCGCCCCGCCGACGGCATCGACGCCCAGCCGTGGACGCGCGCCGCCGGTGGCCTCCTGCACGCGCGCGGCGAGATCGTCGCCATCCACCAGCACCACGTCGCCGCCGGCCTCGCGCACGGCCTCGACCGCCTCCGCGCGCCGCACCACGTTGACGGTGCGCAGGCCGGCCGCCCGCGCCAATTGCACGAGGTAGCCGCCGACCGCGGAGTTGGCCGCGTTCTGCAGCACCCATTCGCCCGGCGCCAGGTCGACGAAGCCGCGCAGCAGCAGCGCGGCCGTGGGCGGGTTGACCGCCAGCATCGACAGTTGCACCGCGTCGCCTTCCGACGGCAGCGGCACGAGCGCGCGCGCATCGGCCAACTGGTGCGTGGTCCACGTCCCGCTGCCGACCGGCAACAGCACGCGTTGACCGGGCGCCAGCGTGACGCCCTCGCCCGCTTCGACCACGCGCCCCACGCCCTCGTTGCCGCCGATCGCCGGCAGCGGCGGCAGGCTGCCGTAATCGCCGGTCAGGGTGAGCACGTCGGAGGGGTTGATCGGCGCGGCCAGCACCTCGACCAGCACCTGGCCCGCGCCCGGCGGCGGCAGGGAGAAGGCTTCGGCGGCGATGACGTCCTGCGGAACGGGGCCGCGGCGGTGGTAGCGGGCTTGCAGCATGGGAGGGGCTCGGTTGTCGGGAAGGCGGGGCGCACGGCGTGCGCGATGGGCAGCAGCCCACCCTACGCGCGCTGCGTGTCCGGTGGCGCCAGGTGTTCGGACAGGACGACGTGGTGTCCCGGCGACGCGGCCAGGGCGCCGTCGACGAGCACGCGGGCGATGCGTTCGGCGGGCACGACGCGGTAGCGACGCGGAACCAGCGGACGCAGGGCGTCGAGCGCGCGCATCGCCAGGTGCTCGGCGGGGCGCGTGCGTGCGCGCGTGCCGCCGATCACCGACGGGCGCAGCACGGTCACGGATGGATAGCCGCATGCGGCCACCGCGTCCTCGGCCTCGCCCTTGGTGCGCAGGTAGAAGGTGCGCGCCGCGCGACCCGCGCCGATGGACGACACCAGCGCGAAGCTGCGCGCGCCGCCCGCGCGCGCATGCGCGGCGATGGCGCGCACGTAGTCGAGGTCGACGCGGCGGAACGCCTCACGCGAACCGGCGTCGCGCAGCGTGGTGCCGAGCGCGCAGGCTACGGCGTCCACGCGCCACCACGGTGCGTCGGCCGGCAGCGCGTCGAAGTCGACGATGGGGTTGTGCAGCTTCGCGTGCGGCTGCAGCGGCCGGCGGGTGGGCGCGACGACGTGCGACACCCGCGCGTCGTCGAGCGCGAAGCGCAGCGCGTGGCGGCCGACGAGACCGGTGGCGCCGGCGATGAGCAGCGTGGTCATGCGGGACCCGGGATGGAGCGTGGAGTGGAGGGGATCATCGCGCGGAAAGGCACCCCTCCCCAGCCCTCCCCTGCAGGCAGGGGAGGGAGTGGTCTGCTGCACGATCCGGGTGCGTCGCGAATCCGGAACAGGCGCCCAGGCTCCCTCCGCTGCCTGCAGGGGAGGGCTGGGGAGGGGTGCTTGGGGGGCGCGCGTCGGCGGCAGGTCGAGGCTCGAAGAACAGCGCCCATGCCTGCGACGTTCGCCCCTCCCCACCCTCTCCCCGCGGGCGGGAAGACGGAGCTACGGCTCACCGACGTCCGGCCGCCGCACGGTCGGCACGCACGAAAACGCCCCGCCGGAGCGGGGCGTTCTCGTACTGCAGGCACGTGCGTCAGGTCAGAACCTGTAGCCCACCCGCGCGTAGTAGAAGCCGCCGTTGATGCCGTACGGCGCGTGCACGGGGAACTTGGAGCCGGCGATGCCCGCCCACGGGTTGTCGTCGGGCTCCTGGTCGAACACGTTCTGCGCGCCCACCGCGACGTGGAAGCCCGAGGCGAACTTCGCGCCGACCTCGACGTCGACGGTCACCGCGTCGTCGCCGTCGATCGGCAGGCCGCCGTCGTCGAGGTGGTCCTCGAAGTACGAGCCGAAGTAGTTCACGCGCACGTTGGCGTGCAGCACCTCGCGCTGGTGGTTCACGCTGAAGGTGCCCTTGGTCTTGGGCAGCGACTCCTCCAGCTTCTTCACCCGCAGGTCGGTGATGACGTCGGGGCTGAAGTCGTCGACCTCGGTCTCGTTGTAGTTGGCCGCCAGCGAGAACGTGGTGTCGCCGCCGAACATGTCGGCGTTGTAGCTGGCGACGAGGTCCAGGCCCGAGGTGGTCGTGTCGAAGTCGTTGACGAAGAACTGCAGTTCGCTGATCGATGCGGCCTCCGGGTTTCCGCCGGCCACCAGCGCGGCGCGGTCGGCCGGCGTGATGGTGAAGAAGCGGCTCAGCGCGATGCGGTCCTCGGTCTTGATCTGGTAGGCATCGGCCGTCACCAGCCACGGGCCGCTGTTCCACACCAGGCCGAGCGAGGCGTTGCGCGACTCTTCCGGCGTGAGCGGCTCGGCGCCGTAGAACTGCGCGATCGGGTTGTTCGGCGAGAGCACCGCGGTATCGCGCAATGCGCCGGCGATGAACGAGGTGGTGACCTGCTCGGCGTTCGACTGGCCCGGCGTCGGCGCGCGGAAACCGGTCGACAACGCGCCGCGCAACGCGAACGCGTCGGTGAAGTCGTAGCGGCCGGTGAACTTCCAGTTGGTGGTGCCGCCGAAGTCGCTGAAGTCCTCGTGGCGCACCGCCGCGGCCAGCAGCAGCTGCTCGGTGACGTTGGCTTCGGCGTCCAGGTACACCGCCCAGTTGTCGCGGGCGAAGGTTCCGGCCGTGCGCGGGTTGAAGCCGTTGAAACCGTTGGACCCCAGCGCGAAGCCCTGCTGCGTCAGCGGGCCGATCGCGGTCGACGCCGCGTCGCCGGCGATCACGCGGAACTCCTCCTCGCGCCATTCCGCGCCGCCGGACAGCGTGAGCGGACCGGCCGCGAAGCCGACGTTGAAGTCGCGGCTGATGTCGAAGTTCACCGCGGTGTCGGTCTGCACGTTGCCGCCCGGCTCGAAGCGCGCGCCGGCGGGCTGGTTCGGGCCCAGCGAGGCGTTGACGGTGTTGACGATGAAGAAGTCGATCTCGTTGCGGCCCCACGAGGCCGACAGGTCCCAGCTCCAGCCGCCGAGATCACCCTTGATGCCGCCGACGATCGAGGCGTCCTCCATCTGTCCGCCGAAGTTGGGCGTGAAGCCGCCCGGGCGCGAACGCAGGAAGGTGAAGCACTCCGCGGGCAGCGCCGTCACCGCCGCGTTGACCGTCGAATACGGGATCAGGTTGCCGCTGGCGTCGCGCAGCGCGATGCTCGGGCAGGTCACCGCGTTGGCGGTGTTGGTGTCGCCCACCAGCAGCGTCTGGCCGCCGTCGTTGGAGTACACGCCGGCGCGCGTGGTCGGGTTGCGGTAGTAGAAGCCGCCGATCACCTCGCGTCGCGCGACGTTGCCGAACAGGTACGTGTCGACGTTCTCGCCGGTGAAGCCCAGGTTGTAGACGAACTTGAAGTCGTGGTCGGTTTCCGGCGAGCCCCAGATCTGCGCGGGGTTGCGCACGCCCGGGTAGCCCGCCGCGGCGACCGCGGCGGCGTCGTCGCGCTGCACGCTGCGGCTGGTGGCGTCAGCCGTGCGCCATTCGGCGGTGAGCGTGGCGAAGCCGTTGTCCAGCAGGCCCAGGCCGACCTGCGCGCCGAACTGCAGCGTGTCGCCGTCGCCCTCGTAGTACCGGCCGCCGAACGCCTCGACCTGCCCGCCCTCGTCGGCGCGCTTGAGGCCGAAATTGATCACGCCGGCGATTGCGTCCGAGCCGTACTGCGCGGCGGCGCCGTCGCGCAGCACTTCGACCTGTTCCAGCGCCATCGACGGGAACACCGAAATGTCCGGACCCTGCGCGCCATCGGACAGGCCGCGCCCCAGGAACGTGATCACCGCCGCGCGGTGGCGGCGCTTGCCGTTGACCAGCACCAGCGTGTTGTCCGGCGGCAGCCCGCGCAGGTTGGCCGGGCGCACGAGGGTGGCGGCGTCGTCGATCGGGATCGTGCTGACGTTGTAGGAGGGCACCAGCACGCGCAGCTTGTCGAGCATGTCGACCGACGGCTGGTTCTGCAGTTCCTCGCCGCCGAGGATGTCGATGGGCGCCGCCGAGCTGGCCTCCGTGCGCGGCTTGCTGCGCGTGCCGAGGACCGACACGGTCTCCAGGGTGGGCGTTTCCTCATCGGCCGGGGCCGGTGCCTGCTGCGCGGCGGCCACGCCGGTGGCGGACAGCGCGGCCATGGCCAGCGCCAGGCGGACGGCGCCGGACAGCGACCGGCGGGTGTACACGTGCGGGGGCGTCATGCTCTTGCTCATCGACTTCACTCCTGAAGGGCGCGCGGGGGGAACCGGACCCTGGCGAATGGAGGGCCCGAAACGCTTCCTAACAAGAATTTGACAAATGTTGCAAATGTTTTCACACGGTCGTGACACCTCCCTGTCGCGGCGGTATGGCAGGCAAATGCCGATCCCGCTCCTGTTTGCGTGCCTTTCCTGGACGAATGCCGGGATGGCCGTCCCGCCGTCCGGCCGACGAGCGGCACGGTGCCCCCACAGCCATGCAGTGCCTGCCGGAGCTGACGCGCTCCGTGGGCCCTGGCGCCCTCGCCCGCTGGCCCGCATCGCGCCTGTCGTCGCACGTCGTCCGCCATCGCAGCGATGCGGTAGGGTTCGACCTCCCCCGCACGGACCGCGGCGCGCTCGCGGACACGGATCGCCCCCATGACCTTTCCCCTCCCGCCTCCCCTGCCCGGCCCACGCCGCGCGGCGCGCGTGACCGCGCGCGCAGCCGTGGCCGCCCTTCTCACCCTCGCCCTGACGGCCTGCGCCATGCACACCACCGAATCATTCGACTCAGCCACCTGGAAGTCCCAGCGCGGCGTCACCGGCACCGACAACCGGCGCGGCGCGCTGGTGGGCGCGGCCGGCGAGGCGCTCGAGCCCGGCATGGCGCGCGACGCCGTGCACGCCCTGCTCGGCGCGCCCGATTCCACCCGCGAGGACGTCGACGTGTACGAACTCGGCCGCTCGCCCTATGGCGTGGACGAGGAGTACTTCGAGGTCCGCTACCGCGACGGCCGCGTCGCCTCGCACGCGCTGGGCCGTCGCTGACGCCCGCTTCGCATCGCACAAGGAGCCAGTGAGATGAACACACCCGCGCGTCCCGACCTTGCCGAGGTCCGTCGCAGCTACCAGGTGGCCGACGACGTGATGATCGACTACCGCCCGCGCGTGGCCGGGCTGGTCGACATCCCGTTCACCGACGCCCGCCGCATGACCCGCACCGAAGGCGCGTTGCTCGACACGCTGACCCAGCGCCATGGCCTGCTGGGCCTGCGCAACTTCGCCGGGCTCGCCGACCAGGCGTTCGCCGAAGCCGAACGCCGCTATCCCGACCAGCCCGTGCCCGCCGGCATCCCCGGGGATCGCCAGCGCGAATGGCAGGGGAACGACGGCCATCGCGACGCGTTCCGCCATTGCTACTGGAACGCGCTGATGACGAAGGACTACGGCCGCGGCTGGACCAGCGCGTTCGCCACCGCGCACGAGGGCGTGCCGGGCAACTGGGCCAACCGCGAGGCGATGGACCTCTACAACAACGCGGTGGGCCGGCAGATCGCCGCCGACCACCCCAACGCCACGCGCGAACAGTTGGCCGGCCACGTGGCGCAGGCCGTGCGCGACGGCCGGCTGGTGGTGCTGGATGCACGCGGGCAGTTGGCCTGGAGCGACGGCGTGCGCATCGGCCGGCATGGCCTGTCGCCGGACGACGTGATCGGCCCGCGCCTGCCCACGCCCGGCACGCAGTCCAGCGCGGCGCCGCACGGCCGTGACGGCGAGGCGGTGGCGGCGATGGTCGCCCACCCGATGTACGCGCAGGCCGCCGGCGCGCTGGACGCGCAGGGCATGAACCCGCTGGGCGCGCACGTGGTGTTCAACGGCGCGATGCAGGCCGGCCTTGCGAACGTGCATCGCGTGTCGCTGGGCAACGAGGTGATCGGCGCCGATGGCATGCCGACGCGCCACGTGTTCGCGCTCGGCGACCGCCTGCCGGGCACCGCGGGGCGCGACTACGCGATGGTCACGCAGCGCGACCTGGAGACCGTGCAGCCGGGCGATGCGGCCCGTGCGGGACTGGGCGCCGAACAGGCGCGCGCCGCCGCGCTGGCGCAGGACCGCACGCAGGCACCGCGCGTGATGGGCGTCTGATCGAGGACGACGGCGTCGCCGCGCCTAGCGCATGGGGGCGGCGCTGCGTGTGTCGCTGCGCAACATCAACGCACCGACGACCGCCATCGCCGCGCCCCAGGCCAGGAACAGCACGTCGAAGACCGACTCGCCCGCCGCCTCGACGACGTGGTGCAGGTGCAGCAGGTGGTGGTCGACCACGCCTTCGACCAGGTTGAACGCGCCCCAGCCCAGCAGCACGCGCGTGGACAGCCGCACGTCGTCGCGCCGCGCCGCGTTCCACAACAGCGCGATGCCGGTGGCGGTCAGCAGCCACACGGCGGCGTGGAAGAGGCCGTCCCAGAGCATGTTGACCTTCGCGCCCACCAGCGTGTCGGCGGGCACCACGGCCGAGAGCATGTTGTGCCACTGCAGGATCTGATGGAACACGATGCCGTCGAAGAACCCGCCCATGCCCATGCCCAACGCCACGCCCGCGGCGCGCACGGGGCCGGTGCGTGTCCGGTTCACGCCGGTTTCTCCACGCGGGGCCGCCGTTCCAGTGCGACGCCCGCGATGACGGCGGCGAGCAGCGGCAGCGGCAGCGCCAGCGCGAATGCGTGCGCGGCGAACGTCGGCCCGAACACATGCGCGCGCACCTCACGCGCGACCGGCGTGTGGCAGGTGGTGCAGGCGTGCGCGGGCGTGGCCGCCGCCAGCACCAGGAGCGCCACGGGAACCATCGTGCATGTGCGGAAACGACGCATGCGGCGAGTATCGAAGCGCGTCGTCGACCGGCCGTGACGCGGCGCGGCGCGCGCCGTGCAATTGCCGCGCGGTGCGGCGCAATGCCTGCAATTCGTGCCGACGCCGGCGCGGCACGTGATCGTCGCGGCCGTCAGCCCACAGCGCGCGCGGTGCGCTGCCGGCGCGTTCGGCTGTACCAGCGCAGCAGGCCGTGCAGCAGCGAGGTCGACGCGAACGACACCGCCGCGATCGCCCCGCCGATGCCGACGGGCAGCACCGGCCCGAACGTGTACGCCATCGCCAGCACGAACCCGAGCACGCATTCGGCGCGGTAGACCGGCAGCACCAGTGCGATCAGCAGCAGACCGAAAAACGTCGTCGACGCCACCGCCTGCGCGCCGACGGTGAAGGCCACCGACAAGGTGATGCCGACCGCGGCGGCCTGCGCGAACCCGATCGCCACGTCGCGCCGCGCATGCCGCACCGGCACGCCCCGCTCGCGGGCCAGCGCCAGCCGGCGCTGGATGCGCCCCGTCAGCCACCACGCCAACGCCGGCAGCAGCACCGCGCCCCACGCATTGGACACCGCGGGCAGCTCGGGGTTGGCGAACAGGTGATGGCTCGGGATGCCGCCGTGTGTGTGATCCCACGCCAGGTGGGCCAGCTCGGCCAACGCGACGGCGCCGGTAAACGCCGCACGGGCGAGGAACGATCGGGGGTGAGGCATTGCGCAGTCCCACAGGGAAGGCCCGCATTGACCGCGATTTCCCACGCAGCAGGCACGTGCCATGCGTCGGGGGTGCGATTGGCGCCGCGCGGGTTTCCAACCGCCCCGCGTCGCGACATCCCACTGTAGGGCGGGTTTCCAACCCGCCACCGAACGCCCTGCATCGACACACCCAAGCCGTAGGGCGGGTTTTCAACCCGCCACCAACCGCCCGCGCATCCACCCACCCTCCCGCTCGCCACCACCCCCGGCCGCGCATCCATCGCCATCCCCACCCCAATCGGCCGCCACCGCGCCGCGCGCCACGTCACGATGGAACGTGGAATGCGGCCAATCGACCACGCGCCGCGCATGACCGTGTTTTACCGGATTGAAATAGATGTAATCCACGTGCGCCGCCAGGTCGCGGTCGTCGCGGATGACGTGTTCCCAATAGCGCCGTTGCCAGATCCCGCGTTCCGCCCTGGCGATGCGCCGTACCGAACGATGCTCGACCCGCGGCAAAGCCCGTGAGAACGCCGTCTTGATATGGCCCCACCGCGTCGCGTTGTCGGCATCCCCCGCCGGCAGCGTCCAGAGGCAGTGCAGGTGGTCCGGCAACACAACCGCCGCGACCACCTCGAACGGCCGCCGCGCACGCCCCGCCGCGAACGCGCCGCGCAGCACGTCGATGTGATCGACCAGCAACCGCCGCCGGCGATCGAGCAGGTTGACCGTGAAGAAGTAGGTCCCACCCCGCACCCATGCGCGTGTGTAGTTCGACATGCACGGAGCGTGGCGCCGGGCAGCCGATGCGGGAATCGGGTAATGCCGCACGGTGTGGTCGGAGGAACGCCCGATGTCCATCCACCAGCCGCCCAGCGCCACGCACGAAAAGCCGGCGGGTTGAAAACCCGCCCTACCCCGGAAATTGTAGGGCGGGTTTTCAACCCGCCTTGCGCGACACCCCGTGTGTCACGCGGCCCCGTAGGACGGGTTTTTAACCCGCCTGACGCGTCGGCCCCGCGCGACCCCCGCCGGGCCGCGCGAGGCAGAAAGCCTTGCGCACCATCTCCCCCGGCACGCGCACGGGGCTCGGACGGTCACGCACGGGGCTCGAGCGTCACGCACGGGGCCCGGAGGGTCACGCACGAGGCTCGGAGCCTCATCGATGGGGTCCGGAAGGTCACGCGCGGGGCCCGCGACCCCACGCACGAGGCCCGACGGGTCATGCATGACGTCCGGAGCCTCGCCGACGAGGCCGCCGCGGTCGCACATGACGTCCGGAGCCCCACCGATGGGGCCGAAAGGCGCATGGATGGCCTCCGTGACCGCATCGACGGGGACCACGGCATCACGAACGAGGTTGCGAGGGTCACCCCTGATACCGACCGGCCACGCACAAGGTCGGCCCCGGTCAGCGGAGCAGCGTCCGGTGTGGCCGCAGCCCACTTGGCCGTCCGAACGCATCGACGCGGCGCGCGACAGGCGTCCCGCCGCCGTCCCAAAGGCTGGCGGGTTGAAAACCCGCCCTACGCTCAACCCAACCCACCCGAGACCGCGGTCACCCATAAGGCGGGCTTTCAACCCGCCTTACGCGTTACGGCCCCGAAACACCACTCTGACCCGGGTTTCCGGGTTCTCCTCGGGTTTCTCCTGTAGGACGGATTTAAACCCGCCTCACGCGTTGTAGAGCGGGCTTTCACTCCGCCTTACGCGCTTTTCGCTTCCCTTTCCGTGAGCCACCCTTAGACTCCGTTTGACCAGAGGCGTACAAACGAACATATGTGTCTAAGAGACGCTCGATTGCCAGCTCCCCGGCATCGAATTTTTCTGGGCTTCGCAGCTTCGAAAGGATCGTGACCAGCTGCGACGCTGGAAACTTAATTATCATCGCGCCTTTATTGTAGAACTCACGAAATGCGTCTAACTCTGCCCCTTTTCGAAGCCCAGCATCATGGTCGCGGCATACGATCAGGGCAAAGTTTCCATACTCTTTACCCAAATAACCGAAAACTTGTCGGAACTCATCCACGCCAATTCCTTCATAGTTCTTGACCTCGAAGATTACTTGTCGGGTCTTGTAATCCTCAAGAATCCGCTTCCAAACACCGCCACCTTGATTAGTTCCCACTACATCCCTTCGCTGGGTCGCGTTCGCATTTGCTCGAAGCTGGATGTTAGTAAGCTGCCTTGCGAAAACAATTTCGATTGCACGCTTGCACCAATCTTCAAATTGGTCAGCGCCAAGTTGCCCAAGTGGAATTGAATTCAATTCAGAGATTAGCTGGCCGAGAAGACGTTTTCGCTGTTCGCCGCTGTGTGACTCGATCGTAATCTCGTACTCGTCGTAAATCTCCTCTGCCTCGCCTTGCTGCATCTCGAACCCAGAGATGCTAAGTGCTGGCCAATAACACGGGTGCACCATTACAACGTCAGAAGGAGAAAACGCCTTGCTTGGACGTTTACCATCGTGAGAGAAAACAAAGCTTCCTAACTGCTTGTCGTAGATTCCTATAAATCCAATGCCATAAAGTGCTTTCAAGGCTTCTTCTGGGCCATTCAAGATTTCAAAATGCTGCGCCTCGACCACGCCCAACTGCCCCGCAGCCATCGCTCTTTCGACTAAAGCCGCTGCCGCACTCCATGTAAGCTTCGCATCTCCACCGGAGAACGCCGAAGTTAACTGTCGGACGCCCGGAAATACAGATTCATACTCTTTTCCAAGGTCGCTATAGCGGGTATTTGAGATCTGCTTTGCAGACGCCTCAAAGTCAGACTCAACTAAAGTGTCACGCTGTTGCCGCTGCGCTTGATAGAACGCAGCGTTCATTAATGCGATTACATCACGCGGCCTGTACAGGGTTAACCGCAAGCATTTCTTAAAGCCATCGCGACCGTGCAGTTCGTTCGACGTGATCGCATTCCAAGCCTTAACGTCACTCTCCTTCGTTACCCCAAACGCAAGCCGGATACGCCTGGCGATCAGATAGAAGAGTTCTTGGGGATCCCAGTGCAGGCGAATGACTTGGGATTCAAGATTGCGAGTGAAGTCCTTATCCTCAACTTCAATCGCGCGCAGCATGTTGTCTCGAATGAACACCGCAGCCCGAACTTTCGTGCCGAGCGCTGTTCTAACTTCGTCCGTGCCATACAAAATGCCGTCAACGATGCCGGTTCCAATCTCATCCGGCTCATAACCCTCGTCCAAGCGATCTATCAGAAGGACGAAGGTCTTATCGAGAGCATTAACGGCTTCGACGATGCTCGCAGTTAATCGTGGAAGCTCTAGATAGTCAGCAACTTCGCCGATCCTCTCCTCCTCACCTTGTACCGCCTTTTCGAAGGATTTTAGTTTCGCGCGGAGGCGCGAAATGCAATCATTGCCACTAGATTTCCAGCTCGCCACGTGAAGCGAGAGAAACCTATTGTCATCAATGAAGCGCTTTGCCTTATAGTCGCCTTGCAGATCTACAGCAATCTCCATCAATAACGCATACTTCCAAGCGAGCTTGATGCCCGCACGCACCCGGATCACCGTCGCGCCAAACTGAGCCGCGAGTGGCCGCAGACCAATTAGCTGTTCTTCTACCGGTGCAATCAAAATTATTGGATTCTTTCGACCTGTCCAAACCTTACTCAGCTGGTATACAAGGGCGCTTTTGCCCGTGCCACGTCGACCAACAACGATGAAGCGATCGGAGCTTTCCAAGAGCGCCTTGTAGTCCTGCCCCTCAAGGAACGCCTCATCTAATGTTCGATGATCGTTCTCAGCTCGCACATCTCCAAATGCATTCGGCTTGGCCTGCATATCTGTCCTCACTGAAGCGCCATCAAAGCGCCTTCGAATCTGTCGCCGCTAGGCTGGAATATTGAGCCTAAAGTGCGTGACCATCGGTATGGCCTACGCGACACGCAATACGGCGTCACACCATCGGCAAGTCAACCCCCCGCTCCGCGGCGCACTCCTTTGCGATGCCATACCCCGCATCCGCATGCCGCATGACGCCGGTGCCCGGGTCGTTCCACAACACACGCGCAATCCGCTTGTCGGCGGCCTCCGACCCATCGCACACGATCACCACCCCCGAGTGCTGCGAGTACCCCATCCCCACCCCACCGCCGTGATGCAGCGACACCCACGTCGCGCCTGAGGCGACATTGAGCATGGCGTTGAGCAGGGGCCAGTCGCTGACCGCATCCGAGCCGTCGAGCATGGCTTCGGTCTCGCGGTTGGGGCTGGCGACGCTGCCGCTGTCGAGGTGGTCGCGGCCGATGACGATCGGGGCCTTGAGTTCGCCGGTGCGGACCATTTCGTTGAAGGCCAGGCCCAGCTTGTCGCGCACGCCCAAACCGACCCAGCAGATGCGGGCGGGCAGGCCCTGGACGCTGATGCGGTCGCGGGCCATGTCGAGCCAGTGGTGCAGGTGGGGGTTATCGGGGATGAGTTCCTTGACCTTGGCGTCCGTCCTGGCGATGTCCTCGGGGTCACCCGAGAGCGCGACCCAGCGGAACGGGCCGATGCCGCGGCAGAACAGCGGGCGCACGTAGGCGGGGACGAAGCCGGGGAAGTCAAAGGCGTTGCCGCAGCCGACGTCGAACGCCATCTGGCGGATGTTGTTGCCGTAGTCGAAGGTCGGCACACCCATGGCCTGGAACGCGAGCATGGCCTCGACATGCAGGCGCATGGAGGCCTTGGCGGCGTCGCGCACGCGCTCGGGTTCGACCTGCTGCTCGGCAAGCCACTGCTCCACCGTCCAGCCGGCCGGCAGGTAGCCGTGCACGGGGTCGTGGGCGCTGGTCTGGTCGGTGACGGCATCGGGGCGCACGCCGCGGCGGACGAGTTCGGGGAGGATCTCGGCGGCATTGCCGAGCAATGCGATCGACTTCGCCTCGCCGGCCTGCGTGTAGCGCGCGATGCGCGCGAGGGCGTCGTCGAGGTCACGCGCCTGCTCGTCGACGTAGCGCGTGCGCAGGCGCATGTCGATGGACGACTGGCGGCATTCGATGGTGAGGCTGCACGCGCCGGCAAGTGACGCCGCGAGCGGCTGCGCGCCACCCATGCCGCCCAGGCCCGCGGTGAGGATCCAGCGGCCGGTGAGGTCGCCGCCGTAGTGCTGGCGGCCCATCTCGACGAACGTCTCGTAGGTGCCCTGCACGATGCCCTGGCTGCCGATGTAGATCCAGCTGCCGGCGGTCATCTGCCCGTACATCATCAGGCCCTTGGCATCGAGCGCGTGGAAGTGCTCCCACGTGGCCCAGTGCGGCACCAGGTTGGAATTGGCGATGAGCACGCGAGGGGCGTCGGCGTGCGTGCGGAAGATGCCGACGGGCTTGCCGGACTGCACCAGCAGGGTCTGGTCGTCGTCGAGGGTCTTCAGCGATTCGAGGATGGCGTCGAAGCACTCCCAGTCGCGCGCGGCGCGACCGATGCCGCCGTAGACGACGAGTGCGTGCGGGTTCTCGGCGACGTCCGGGTCGAGGTTGTTCTGCAGCATGCGGAACGCGGCTTCGGTGAGCCACGACTTGCACGACAGCTGCGTGCCGCGCGGCGCGCGGATGGTGCGGGTGGAGTCGAAGAGGGTGGACATGGGATGGCGGTCCTTGCGGGCGCGGGCGCGGCGTGGGTGATCGCGGGATTATCGCGGGTGGACGCGGGTCATTCGCCGGGGCTAGGAGGAAAAGGGCGCTGCGCCCCTGCTTGTCGTCATCCCCTCGAAGCGCCTGCCCTCGAGTGACGCGTCGTTCGACGATGTCGCGATCCGCCACGGAGGCGCGTTTGGCAGACGACATGCAAGGGCACTGGATCCCCGCTTTCGCGGGGATGACGAGCACGGGGGGATGGCGAGCACGACGGGATGACGAGCACGACGGGATGACGGGCACGCGGGGATGACGAGCACGACGGGATGACGGGCACGAGGGGATGACGAGCACGAAGGCATCACGAGCACGAAGGGGTGACGGCTTCAATGGGCGTCGTGCAAGTCACCGAACGAAAAACGCCCGGCGCAAGCCGGGCGTTTTGGTGTCGACTGGGGAAGACCGGATCAGCGGATCGCCGGATCCAGCGCACGCAGCGCGTCGGCGATGTCGACGCGGCCGGTGCGGTCGATGTCCTTGCGGGTGTACACGCGGCCGAACGCGGGGCTGCAGGCGCGGCGGATGTCGCGGGCGTCAGTGCTGCGCGTGGCCGAGCGGGTGGGGATGCGGCTGCCGGTGTGGCGCAGGCAGGTGCGTTCGAAGAGGTCGTCGTCGGTGGTGGCGTCGACATCGACCGGGGCCTGCGCCGGCGACGGGGGCTGGGCGAATGCGAGCGGGCTGGCGATGACCAGGGCCACGGCAAGAAGGCGCGGGGACATGTCGGATCTCCTCGGGAGGGCGGTCGCCGGTGGGTGCAGCGTACGCCCGTGCCGGGGCGGAGCCACCAGCGGTGCGGCGGTGGTTCAACCTGCCGTCAGCGCGGTGACGGGTCCGTCGGATCGGCCGTGCAGGTGCGCTTGCGCCCGGCATGGAAGGCGGCGACCTGGGCGGTGGTCGCCTCGCGCGGGGCGGTGCCGCCATCGAAGAGCACGTACCACTGCCCATCGGCCGCGCGCTGCCAGACCGACTGGTAGCTCGACAGGCGCGGCGCCGGCTCCGGACCGACCCGCTCCAGCAGGGCCGGCCCGGTCGAATAGGCCAGGTCGCCGGCCGCATTGAGAGTGACGTGGGTGGGATACCAGGCCAGCCGCAGCGCGGTGCCGTCGATCAGCGCGGCCCATTCGCGGGTGATCGTCGCGCGGCCGCGGAGCACCGCCGGGCCGGCGACGCCGAACACCGCGTCGGGGTGAAGGTGCGCGGCGAAGGCGGCGTGGTCGTGCGCGGCGAGCGCATCGGCGAAGGCCATCTCGCGCGCCCACACGGCGCAGCGCGATTCGGCGGATGCGCCGGCCGCCGGGCGCGGGGGCGCCGGGGTGGCGCAGGCCGAGGCGAGCAGGACGGGCAGGACAACGGCGGTCATTCGCATGGAAGCGGCTCAGGGCGGCGTGGCGCCGTTGTAGCCCAAGCGGGGATGCGACGCGAGGCGCGGGTGCGGCGCGTTGACACGTGCGATGGCTAGCATCGGCCCATGCCGACCCCTCGCCTGCTGGCCGCCGTCCTCCTTCCATGCCTGCTGCTGGTGACGGCCTGTTCCGGCCTGCCGACGGCGCGCCAGCCCGCGCCCGCGCCCACGCAATCGCGCGACGTGGTTGCCGCGCCACCGCCGGTGCTGCTGGTGTCGGTGGATGGCCTGGCCCCCGCGATGCTCGAATGGGCACCGCGGCTGTCGGCGATCGCGCGCGGCGGCCTGTCGTCGGAGGGCCTGCGACCGAGCTATCCCACGCTGACCTTCCCCAACCACGCCACGCTCGTGACGGGCCTGCGGCCGGATCGCCACGGCATCGTTCACAACAAGATGCGCGACCCCGTGCTGGGGCGCTTCTCCAACGGTACCGACTCCGCCGACGACGGCCGCTGGTGGTCGCAGGCCGTGCCGCTGTGGGTGACGGCCGAACAGGCCGGTCTGCCGACCGCGACGATGTTCTGGCCCGGAAGTGGAGCGGCCATCGCCGGCGTGCGGCCGACGCGCTGGTTCCCTTACGACGGCGAGGTGACGACCGCTGCGCGCATCGATCGCGTGCTGGGCTGGCTCTCCGAGCCGCCCGCCACGCGGCCCCGGTTCGCCACGCTGTACTTCTCGCACGTCGACGAAGCCGGGCACGACCATGGCCCGCGCTCGCCGGAGGTGCGCGAGGCTGTGCGAACCATCGACGCCGCGCTGGGCCGGTTGTTCGACACGCTGGCCGCGCGCGGCATCGCGGCCAACATCGTGGTGGCATCCGACCACGGCATGGCCGAGCGGCCACCCGGCCAGGTCGTCGTGATCGAGACGATGGTCGATCCGCGCGATGCGCAATGGATCACCGACGGGCAGGTCATCGGCTTCGACCCGCTGCCCGGCCGCACCGCGCAGGCGGAAGCCGCGCTGCTGGGCCGGCATGCCAACTACGACTGCTGGCGCAAGGCCGAACTCCCGCCGCGCTGGCGCTACGGCGCGCACGTGCGGGTGCCGGCGATCGTGTGCCAGATGCACGAGGGGTGGGATGCGTTCACGCGCGAGCGCATCGCGCGGTTCGCGCGCGATGGCCGCGTGCCCGGCTTGCGCGGCTCGCACGGCTACGACGACGCGCTGCCGTCCATGCGCGGCGTGCTGCTCGCGCACGGGCCTGCGTTCCGCGCCGGCGCGCGCGTGGGCGTGGTGGACAACGTGGACGTGTATCCGCTGCTGGCGCGCCTGGTCGGCGTGGCACCGCGCGCGCACGACGGTGATGCGCGCACGTTCGAAGGGGTGCTGCGCGAAGGCTGGTGATCCGTAGAGGCGCGCGCGCGCCTGCTCTCCCTTCCGCCGTCCGTGCGGGCGCGGTTGACCGAATCAACATGTAACCACTGCTGGCGCGGCTGCTCTACGTGGCGCCGCGCACACGGTGGCGATACGCGCGCGTTCGCCGAGGTTCCGCGCGGAGGCTGGTGACCCGTAGAGGCGCGCCCGCGCGCCTGCCCCCCTCCCGTCGCCCCTGCGCACGCAGGGGTCCAGTGACTTGCTTCCCTATCGCGCTTTTGCATGAGCAACCACGCGGATCATCACCGGCCGACGGCAAACGTCGCTGGGCCCCTGCGTGCGCAGGGGCGACGGGCTTTTTTGCTGCCTACGCCGAATCGCTAATCGCTGATGCGTAATCCCTAATCCCGCATCCCTAATCCCAGATCCCCCTCAGCCCCTAGCCCCTAGCCCCTAGCCCCTAGCCCCTAACCCCTAGCCCCTAACCCCTAGCCCCTAGCCCCTAGCCCCTAGCCCTAACCCTTGCCCCTAGCCCCTAGCCCCTAGCCCCTAGTCCCTAACCCCACCCCAACATCCATGTCCGAATCCGGCCAGTCGCCACGCCAGCCCGTTGCTAGCCTGCACCCATGGCCGCCCTGCCCGCCTTCGCCCATGACCCCGCGCTGCCGGACGAGCGCACCTGCGAGCAGGCGCGGCTGAGCCGTGACGCGCGCTTCGACGGGCTGTTCTTCACCGCGGTCACCAGCACGCGCATCTACTGCCGGCCGGTGTGCCCGGCGCCGACGCCGCGGCGCGAAAACATCGTCTATTTCGCGCATGCCGCGGCGGCCGAGGCGGCAGGCTTCCGCCCGTGCCTGCGTTGCCGCCCGGAGCTCTCGCCTGCGGACGGCACCTGGCGGCGCGGCGACGCCGCGGTGTCGCGCGCGCTGGCGCTGATCGACGAAGGCGCGCTGGTGGACGGCGATGCCGCCGCGCTGGCCGCGCGCGTGGGACTGGGCGAGCGGCAGCTGCGGCGCGTGTTCGTCGAGCGCCTGGGCGCCACGCCGCACGGCGTGCATGGCACGCGGCGCCTGCTGTTCGCCAAGCAGCTGCTGGCCGAAACCGCGTTGCCGGTGACCGAGGTGGCGCTGGCGGCGGGCTTCAACAGCCTGCGCCGCTTCAACAGCGCGTTCGCCGAGGCCTACCGCATGGCGCCGCGCGACGTGCGCCGGCAGGCGCGCGTGGGCGGCGACGACGCCCTGCGCCTGCGCCTGGCCTACCGGCCGCCCTACGACCTCGCCGCGCTGCTGGCGTTCCTGCGCGCACGCACCCTGCCCGGCGTGGACGAAGCGGGCGAGGCGCACTACGCGCGCACGCTGCGGCTGGGCGATGGCGCCGCCGCCTCGCTGCGCGTCACGCCGCTGCCGGGCGAGACGGCGCTGCAGTTGGAACTGCGCGGCGTGCCGCCGGTCGAACTGCTCGGCGTCGTGCAGCGCGTGCGCCGCATGTTCGACCTCGATGCCGATCCCGCCGCGGTGCGCGCGGTGTTCGAACCCGATGCGCTGCTGGGCCCGTGCGTGCGCGCGTGGCCGGGCTTGCGCGTGCCGGGCGGGTTCGACGGCTTCGAGGTCGCGGTGCGCGCGGTGCTGGGCCAGCAGGTCAGCGTGGCCGCCGCGCGCACGCTGGCCGCGCGGCTGGTGGCGCGGCACGGGCAGGCGATCGAGGCGCCGAACGCCGACGGGCTCACCCATGTGTTCCCGACGGCTGCCGCGCTGGCCGATGCCGACCTCGCCTCGCTCGGCCTGACCTGCACGCGCGCCGAGACCGTGCGCGGCGTGGCGCGTGCGCTGGTCGATGGCCGCGTGAGCCTGGCCGGTGCGCAGCCGCTGGACGCCTTCGTCGACGCGTGGACGAAGCTCCCCGGCATCGGCCCGTGGACCGCGCACTACATCGCGATGCGCGCGCTCGGCCACCCGGACGCGTTCTGCGCGGACGACCTGGTCCTGCGCCGCGTCGCCGGCGCCCCTGGCGCGCCGCTGACCGGGCGCGCCCTCGAACGCCGCGCGCACGGCTGGCGCCCGTGGCGCGCGTATGCCGTGCTGCACCTGTGGCGCGCGTCATCTGCGTCAACGGAGACACCGACATGAGCCTCCACGTCGTCCACCATCCCACGCCGATCGGCACGCTGCGCCTGGTCGCCGGCGACGCCGGCGTGGCGCGCATCGACTTCCCCGACAGCCGCCACCCGCTGCCGGACGACCCCGCGTGGTCACGCGTGCCGCACCGCCTGCTGGATGCCACGCGCGCGCAACTCGATGCGTACTTCGGCGGCACCCGGCGCACGTTCGACCTGCCGCTGGCGCCGCGCGGCACGCCGTTCCAGGTGCAGGTGTGGACCACGCTTGCTGCGATCCCGTTCGGTGAGACATGGAGCTACCGGCAGCTGGCCACGCAACTCGGCAGGCCCAGCGCGACGCGTGCAGTGGGCGCCGCGAACGGGCGCAACCCGTTGCCGATCGTGCTGCCCTGCCATCGCGTGATCGGCGCCGATGGTTCGCTCACGGGATTCGGGGGCGGGTTGCCGACCAAGCAGTTCCTGCTGGAGCTCGAGGGCGCGTTGCCAAGCACGCTGCTGTAGCGCCGAGCTTGCTCGGCGCTCCGTGATGCGCGGCACTGTCAAGACGCCGCGCAAGCTCGGCGCTACGGATCACGTGGACACGTAGCGACGTAGCCCGGGTAAGCGCAGCGCATCCGGGGGCCGTTCGCCAGAAGCCCCGGGTGCGCTGCGCTTACCCGGGCTACGGAAATCCGTGTCTTCATCATTCGAGAGGAGCGTTCCCATGCACCCCGACCTCCACGCCCGCTTCGTCGCACTGCACACAGGCGACGCGCCCCTGCTGCTGCCCAACGCCTGGGACGCCGGCAGCGCGCGCCTGTTCGAGGACGTCGGCGCGCCCGCCATCGCCACCAGCAGCGCGGCGGTGGCGTGGTCGCGCAGCTATCCGGACGGCAACGCCTTGCCGCGCGGCGACCTGATGGACGCCGTGCGCGGGATCACGCGCGTGTGCACGGTGCCGGTGAGCATCGATGTCGAGTCCGGCTACGCCGACGATCCATGCGCGGTAGCGGCGCTGGTCGCCGAGGTGGTGGCCGCGGGCGCCGTCGGCATCAACATCGAGGACGGACTGGACGCACCGGCGCTGCTGGCCGACAAGATCCGCGCGATCCGCACCGCACTGGGTGACACGCCCTGCTTCATCAATGCGCGCACCGACGTGATGCTGGCGGGCCTGGCGCAGGGCGAGGCCGCGGTGGCGATGGTGATCGAGCGCATGCACATCTACGCCGCCGCGGGCGCGGATGGCGCTTTCGTGCCTGGGCGCGCGTCCACCCGCGATGCCGCCGCGATCGCGGCCGCGATGCCACTGGCGCTCAACCTGATGGCGCTGCCGTCGTTGCCACCGGTGGCCGAGCTCCGGCGCGCCGGCGTGCGCCGCATCAGCAGCGCCGCGGGGCCGTACAAGGTGGCGCTGGTGCACGCACGCGAGGCGGTGCGCGCGTACCTCGGCGGCGACCTTGCGCCGATGTTCGCGGTGTCGATGGATTACGCAGCGACCAATCGCCTGTTCGCGGGCATCGAAGGCAACGGCGACCGCGACTAGCGCAGCAGCGTCGCCATCGCCGCGCGGAAGCCGACGAACGCCGCATCGCGCAGCCGGTGCACGCCGTCCTCCACCACGCAGCGCCCGGCGACGTGCACGTCGCGCACGGCTCTGCGGTTGCCGGCGAACACCCAGCGCTCCAGCGCGTCGACGTCGCTGGCACCCACCAGCGCGGGGATCTCGTCGAACACCACCACGTCGCCGGCCAGCGCATCGGGATCGAAGCCGGTCGCGGTTGATGCGCTGGCCGCAACCGCCCGCAGCAGGCTCGTCGCGACGCCCGGCGTGCCGTGTTCCACCGCCACGTTGCGCGTGCGCGTGGCCAGGCGCTGGCCGTATTCGAGCCAGCGCAGTTCCTCCACCGGCGACACCGACACGTGCGAATCCGAACCGATGCCGATGCGCCCGCCGGCATCGAGGAACGCGCGCAACGGGAACAGGCCGTCGCCGAGGTTGGCTTCCGTCGTCGGACAGATCGCCACGGTGGCGTTCGATGCCGCGATGCCGCGCACCTCGCCGTCATCGAGGTGGGTGGCATGCACCAGCGTCCAGCGCGCATCGACCGGCGTATGGTCCAGCAGCCAGCGCACGGGACGCGCGCCGCGCGACGCGATGCACTCGTCCACTTCCGCGGTCTGTTCGGCGATATGGATGTGCACCGGCGCGTCGTCCGGCAATGGGCCCACCACGCGGGTCATCGCGTCGGCCGGCACCGCGCGCAGGCTGTGCAGGGCGCAACCCACGCGCAGCGTGTCGGACTGCAGCGGCCGCAGCGCATCGAGCAGGGCGAGATAGCCGTCCACGTCGTGGCCGAAGCGCGCCTGCCGCTCGCCCAGGCGCCGGCCGTCGAAGCCGCCGGCCATGTACAGCACCGGCAGCAGGGTCAGGCGGATGCCCGCCTCGCGTGCGGCATCGATGAGCGCATGTGACATCGCCGCGCGTTCGGCATACGGCGCGCCATCCGGCGTGTGGTGCAGGTAATGGAACTCGCACACGCTGGTGTAGCCGGCCTCCAGCATCTCCACGTACAGCTGCAGCGCCACCGCGCGCAGCGTGTCCGGATCGAAGCCGGCGGCGAAGCGGTACATGGTCTCGCGCCAGGTCCAGAACGAGTCGCCCGTGCTGCCGGTCGCGTGCTCGGCCATGCCGGCCATCGCGCGCTGGAACGCGTGCGAATGCAGGTTGGCGATGCCCGGAACCGCGCGCGCCGGTCCCGCGCCCCACCAGCCGGCCGGCGACCAGCGGCGCGCGTGCAGCAGGCGGTGCGTGGCGTCCATGTCGTCGGGCTCGGTGCGGTCGGTGCATTAGGCTAGCGCGACATCCGCCGCCGGGCCCACGCATGACTGCATTGATCGTGATCGCGATGGCGGTGATCGTTGCCGCCGCGCTCGGCTTCTTGTTCAGCGCGCGCGCGTCGTCGAACGGCAGGCGCGAGCACGGCAGCGGCGATGGCTCGGGCTCGCATGCCGACCGCGACCGCCGCGGGCCGGATGCCGACGCGCACGATGGCGGTGGCCATGCTGATGGTGGTGGCGGCGGTGACTGACGCGGCCGGCGCGCGCTGGGACACGCTGCTGCTCGGCGCGTCGCTGGCAACGCTCGACGGCGAGGGCTACGGCGCCATCGACGACGGCGCGCTGGCCTGGCGCGATGGCGTGATCACCTACGTCGGCACGCGCGCGGCCCTGCCCGGCGGGCCCGCGGCACTGGCGCGCGATGTGGTCGAAACCCGCGGCTGGATCACGCCGGGCCTGGTCGACTGCCACACGCACGTGGTGTTCGCCGGCGATCGAGCGGCGGAATTCGAGATGCGCCTGCAGGGCGCGACCTACGAGGACATCGCACGCGCCGGTGGCGGCATCCTGTCCACCGTGCGCGCCACGCGTGCGGCCACCGAGGACGAACTGCTCGCGCAATCGCTGCCGCGCGCACGCGCGCTCAGCCGCGATGGCGTGACCACGCTGGAGATCAAGTCGGGCTACGGCCTGGATGCCGCCAACGAGGCGAAAATGTTGCGCGTCGCACGGCGCATCGGCCGCGAGTTGGGCATCGACGTGCGCACCACCTACCTCGCCGCGCATGCGCTGCCGCCGGAGTTCGCCGGCGACGCCGACGCCTACATCCATGCGGTCATCGACTGGCTGCCGGACCTGCACGCCGACGGGCTGGTCGATGCGGTCGACGCATTCTGCGAGGGCATCGGCTTTTCCCCGGCGCAGACGCGCCGCGTGTTCGATGCAGCCGTCGCGCTGGGCTTGCCGGTGAAGCTGCATGCCGACCAGCTCAGCGACCTCGGCGGCGCGGCGCTGGTGGCCGAATACGGCGGTCTGTCGGCCGACCACGTCGAACACACAGGCGAGGACGCCGTGCGCGCGATGGCCGCGCGCGGCAGCGTCGCGGTGCTGCTGCCGGGCGCGTTCCACGTGCTGCGCGAGACGAAACTGCCGCCGATCGATGCATTCCGCTCGCATGGCGTGCCGATGGCGATCGCCACCGACTGCAACCCCGGCACCTCGCCGCTGTTGTCGTTGCGCCAGGCGATGCAGCTGGCCTGCACGCACTTCCGCCTGACCCCGATCGAAGCCCTGCGCGGCGCGACGACGCACGCCGCGCGCGCACTCGGCCTGCACGATCGTGGCGTGCTGCGCGTCGGGATGCGCGCGGACTGCGTCCAATGGGATATCGGCCATCCCGCGGAGCTGTGCTACTGGCTCGGCGGCTCGCTGGCCGGGTGCGTGTTCGCCGGCGGCCGTGCGCTGGCATGATCGGCGCACCTGCCGCCGGATCCTCCCCATGCGCCTCGCCCTGCTCGCACTCGCTACCTGCCTCGCATCCAGCCACGCCGCCGCGCAGGCCTCGCAGCGCGCGGTGAAGCTGGCGCAGGACGCGGTGATCGTCGACACCCACATCGACGCGCCCAGCCAGCTGGTCAAGACCTGGGCCGACCTCGGCGTATCCGCACCCGATCGTGAATTCGACTATCCCCGCGCGCGCGCCGGCGGGCTGGAGGTCGCCTTCATGTCGATCTACACCTCCGGCGGCCAGGACGCCGCCGGCACCGCGAAGCAGGCCGCACATGCGCAGATCGACGCGATCGAGGCGTTGCTGCATCGCCGTCCCGACAAGTTCGCCAAGCTGACCTCGCCGCGCGACGTGACGCGCCTGCGCCGCGGCAACCGCGTGCTGCTGGCGCTGGGCATGGAGAACGGCGCGCCGATCGTCGACGACATCAAGAACGTCCAGGTGTTCTTCGACCGCGGCGTGCGCTACATCACACTCACCCACGGCACCAACAACCGCATCAGCGATTCGTCGTACGCGATCGAACGCCAGTGGGACGGCCTGAGCCCGTTCGGCGAGCAGGTGGTAGCGGAGATGAACCGGCTCGGGATGATGGTGGACGTCTCGCACCTGTCCGACGCCGCCGTGCTCGACGTGCTGCGCGTGTCGCGCGCACCGGTGATCGCCAGCCATTCGGGGCTGCGCCACTTCACCCCGGGCTTCGAGCGCAACCTCAGCGACGAATTGGTGCGCGCGATCGCCGCCAAGGGCGGCGTGGTGCAGCTGGTGTTCGGCAACGCCTTCATCGACCCGGAATCCGCCGCCGACACGCAGGCGTATTTCGTCGCCGAGGCGAAGTTCAACGCCGAGAACAATCGTCGCCGCGCCGCGGGCGAACCGCTGCTGAGCGCAGACGAATTCGACGCCGACTGGGACCGCGCCCATCCCCGGCGCGCCACCGACATCTCGCAGGTGCTCGACCAGGTCGACCACGCGGTCAGGTTGGTCGGCATCAACCACGTCGGGATCGGCTCGGACTTCGACGGTGTATCGGGCAACCTCCCGCCACAGCTCAAGGACGCCGACGATTACCCCAACCTCGTCGCCGGCCTGCAGTCGCGCGGCTACCGCAACGCCGACATCCGCAAGATCCTCGGAACCAACGTACTGCGCGTGTGGACAGCGGTGGAGGCGGCGGCGCGGCGTTGATGCGTCCGCAGGGGCATCGGGTGCGCGTGGTGCCTGCCGATGCGACCTGAGCGGGTTTCCATGAGCGCTGCCGGCGCTCTGCTGCATCCGTGGTGGCGGGAAGCGTGGCTGCATCGCCGATGGATGCAGATGACGACGGTGCGCATCACCCTCGCGCTGGCATTCGCCGTGCCCGCGCTGGCCGTCGGACGGCTCGTGTCGGGCCCGGCCCTGCGTGATCGCTTCGGCACCGCGGTCGAAGTGATCGTGGCAAACCCCGGTCTGGTCGCGTTGCTCGCGGGCGCGGGGACGTGGTGGGCAACCCGCCGCGTCACGCAGTCCCGCCTGGACGCGCTCGAGCAGGGCTGGTGGCGGGCGGCACCGGTGCCAGCCGCCAGCCTCGATGTGGTCGTGCTCGCCCATGCGCTGCTGATCGCGGCCATGTCGATGGCGTGCGTGCTGGGCGCCACCGGCGCGTTGGCGTGGCTGGGCGCGCGCACGCTGCCGTGGCCGGCAATGTGGGCGGCGGGAACCGCCATCGTGCTGGGTGCCGGGCTTGCCGGCCTGCTTGTCGCTTGGCGCTGCCGTCATCCGCCTGTTGCGTACCGCGCCGGCGTGCGCGTACCGATATGGTCGCCACCATGGCCGCGCTCGAGCCACGCACCGCACGTCTTCGACTGGCAACGGCGCGAGGCGCTGCTGCGCTGGCGGCGCGGTGGCAGCGCGTGGTTGGTCGGGATCGTGGTTGCGCTCACGCCCGGCGGCGCCGACCCGCGCGTGGTGGCCGGCCTGGTGCTGATGGCGGGCATGGCGGGCTGGTTCGGCACGGTGCTGCACGCCAGTGGCGACGTTGCGCGCGATGCGCGGGCCACGTTGCGCGCCACTCCGATGAGCGGGATGCGACTGCGGCGGGCGACGCTGGGGTACCCGGTGTTCGCTCTGTTGGCGACCTGTGGCGGTTTCATCCTCGGGGTCGCGCTTGCAGGCAGCGCCACGTTGCCGTTGTGGGCCGCGGTGGCGGTGCTGATGTCGGCCCGCGGTGTGCGCAGCCTGTGGCACGCAGGACGCACTGCATGACGCGACTGCAGGTCGACGCCCTGGAGGTGCGCTACGGCGGGACGCCCGTGCTGCACGGCATCGGACTGGCGTTGCCGCCCGGCGAATTCGTCGCCCTGCTCGGCCCCAATGCCGCCGGCAAGAGCACGTTGCTGCATGCGATCGCCGGGGTCGTGCGAGCCACGCGCGGCGCGGTGCACGTCGACGGCATCGACGTCGCCCGCGATCCACGCGCTGCACGCATGCACCTCGGGCTGGCGGTTGCCCCGCCCCTGCTGCCGGAGCGCCTGACGGGCCTCGAGTGCCTGCGCCTGTTCGCCGCCGCGCGCGGGCTGCGTGACGTCCCGGCCGATACCCTCGCGCTGGCCGAGTCCCTGCACGCCACCGCGATGCTCGACCGCAGCGTGAGCCATTACTCGCTGGGCACGCGGCAGAAGCTCGGCATCCTGCTGGGCCTGATCGGCACGCCGCCGCTGTTGCTGCTCGACGAGCCGGTCAACGGCCTCGACCCGCTGGCCGCGCGCGCGCTCAAGCAGCACTTGCGCCAACGCGCGCGCGAACACGGCGACACGGTGCTGATGGCCACGCATGCACTCGACGTGGCCGAGCGCGTCGTGGATCGCGCGGTACTCATGATCGAAGGACGCCTGGCACACGCATGGGATGCACAGGCGCTGGAGGGGATCAGGCGGGATCCCGAGCGATCGCTCGAAGCGGAAATGGCCGCCGCGCTCGCCACGAACTCGCGCCCATGAAAAAGCCCCGCATCGCGGGGCTTTTTCTTCAGCCGGGCGGCGCGCTTACTTCGCGACAGCCTTCTTCGTCACGACCTTCTTGACCGGTGCCTTGGCGACGCTCTTGCTGGCGGCCTTCCTGGCGACCGGGGCGCCTGCGGCGCCGGTGGCCTTGGTCACGGCCTTGCTGCTGCGGGCGTTGCCGTAGCTGCCGTTGTAACGCTTGCCCTTGGCGGTCTTGCGGTCGCCCTTGCCCATTGCAGTACTCCTGGAATCGAAATCGGATTGATCGTGCGAACGGCGCGTCGCGGGCACCCGCGACGCATGCGTTGCAGGGCGCGGCGGTCGCGCGGGGTCGGCAAGGCTAACACGGATGCCCGGGACGTCCGGGCCGCGGGGCTCAGCGCGCGGCGCCGGCGGCGTGGGTCAGGCGCAGGTTGACCAGGTGCGCGGCGGCGAGCAGCAGGCCGCCGCCGGTCATCACCAGCGCGTGGGTCAGCGAGTGGTCGTGCAGCGGCGAGAACGCCCCGGCCCACACCAGCGCCAGGCCGGGCAGCAGGAGGGCCCAGGCGCGGAACGCGCGGTGCCGGCGCCAGCCCAGCGTCAGCGTGGTGGCGCCCAGCAGTGTGGCGAACACCACGAACGCCTGGTCGAAATCCACCAGCCCGCCCGCGCCCAAGCCCAGTGCGGGCAGCGCGGCCACCGCCAGCGGCAGCAGGGCGCAATGCACGGCGCACAGGAAGGACGCGGCGAAGCCGAGGCGGTCGGCCTTGCGCAGGGCGGTCGAGGAAGCGGCCATGACGTCCGGGGGGTGTGGAGATTAGTGCAACACTATAACATCCTGCAGTCCCGCCCAGTCTACGCCGCGATCCCATGACGAAGCGCTTCACCCCAGGCCGCCCCCCGCTGTTCCTTGCGCTCGCGCTCGCCGTGCCCGCATGGGCCCAGGCGCAGGCGCGCGATCCGCGCCACACCACCCCCGAGGACCTCGACGCGGTCATCGTCACCGCGACCCCGTTGCGCAGCGCGGCCGAGGACCTGGTGCAGCCGGTGGACGTGCTGGCCGGCGAGCGCCTGGACGAGGCGCGTGCCAGTTCGCTGGGCGAAACCGTGAGCCGCCTGCCGGGGGTGCAGTCCTCGTACTTCGGGCCCGGCGTCGGCCGGCCGATCGTGCGCGGGCTCGATGGCGCGCGTGTGCAGGTGCTCGCCGGCGGCCTCTCGTCTGGCGACGTGTCCACCGTCAGCGTGGACCACGCGGTCACGATCGAACCGTTCCTGGCCGACCAGGTGGAGGTGCTCAAGGGCCCGGCCACGCTGCTGTACGGCAGCGACGCGATCGGCGGCGCGGTGAACGTGGTCGATGGCCGCGTCCCCGAGCGCGCCACGGCCGAGCCGCTCACCGGCCGCGCCGAGCTGCGCACCGGCACGGTCAACGACGAGCGCACCGGCATGGTCCGCCTGGACGCCACGGCCGCCGGCGGCCACGTCGTGTTCCACCTCGACGGCATGCACCGCGAGACCGGTGACTACGACATCCCCGGCTTCGCCGAGAGCGACGAACTGCTCGCGGAGGAAGGCGAAACGCCCGATCCCGCCGACCGTGGCCGCCTGCCCAACAGCGCCGTGCGCACCGATGCCGGCGCCCTCGGCGTGTCGTGGGTGGGCGAGCGCGGCTTCCTCGGCGTGGCCGCGAGCCTGTTCGACAACCGTTACGGCGTCCCCGGCCACGCGCACGAGCACGAGGAAGAAGAGGAAGAAGAGGAAGGCGAGGAACATGGCGGGGAATCGGTCGTGCTGCGCCTGGACCAGCGCCGCTACGAGCTGCGCGGCGGGCTGCGCGACGCCGGCCCGTTCGCCGAGGTGCGCGGCTCGGTCGCCCACACCGACTACACGCACACCGAATTCGAGGGCACCGAGGTCGGCACCGTGTTCGACAACCGCAGCACCGAGGGCCGCGTCGAACTGGTGCACCGGCCGTGGGGCGGCTGGAGCGGCGCGTTCGGCGCGCAGGCCTCGCGGCGCGATTTCAAGGCGATCGGCGACGAGGCCTTCGTGCCGCCGTCTCAGTCGTCGGACGTCGGCCTGTTCTGGATCGGCAAGCGCGACTTCGGCCCGTTGGCGGTGGAGCTCGGCGCGCGCGCCGATCGCACGCGCATCGACGTCGAGGACGGCGCGATCGGCGGCGACCGCGATTTCGACACGCAGAGCCTGTCGGCCGCCGCACGCTGGGACCTGTCCGAATCGATGCACCTGTCGCTGGGCCTGGATCGCGCGCAGCGCGCGCCGACCGCCGAGGAGCTGTATTCCGACGGCTTCCACGTGGCCACCGACAGCATCGAGATCGGCACGCCCACGCTCTCTGAGGAAACCGCCAACCGTGTGGAGCTGGGCGCGCACTGGCATGCCGGTGACCTTGAGATCAATGCCAGCGTCTACCACGCGCGCTTCGACGACTTCATCTACCTGGCCGAGACCGGCATCGCGGGCGACGAGCCGGTACGGCTGTGGACGCAGGACGATGCCCGCTTCACCGGCGCCGAGGCCGAACTCGACTGGACGTTCGCGCGCACGGACGCAGGCGACTGGGGCCTGCGCGTGTTCGGCGACGTGGTGCGTGGCGAGCTCAGTGGCAGCGGCACGCGCGCGTTGACCGTCGCGGTGCCGCACGAGGGCGAGGTCGAGGAATTCGACATCGACCTGGCGCGCGGCGGCGACCTGCCGCGCATCGCGCCGGCGCGCGTGGGCGGCGAGCTGCGTTGGTCGTCCGAGGCCTGGCGTGCATCGCTGGGCGCGGTACGTCATGCGCGGCAGGACCGCGTCGCCGCGCTCGAACGCGAGACCGACGGCTACACGCTGGTCCACGCGCACCTGGCCTGGCATCGCGACACGCCGGGCGGCAATGCATGGGAGGTGTTCGTCGACGGCAGCAACCTGCTCGACGAAGAGGCACGCGTGCACACCTCGTTCCTCAAAGACCTCGCGCCCCTGCCCGGTCGCGGCGTGTCGTTCGGCGTGCGCGCGTTCTTCTGACGGTCGCGGGTGCATCCGATGTGGGGATGCACGCCGACGCCTGGACCTGGCCGGCGGCCGGAGATCGCTGCTTCATGCGTTGGTCCTCATGCGCACCAACCCATGGGACGCGGCGGCCGGCCTCCGGGGGCGGGCCGCCATTTTTTTATCCGGACGGCGCGTCCGCCACGCAGCGCGCACAACGTCCGTGCACTTCCAGCACCTGCGCGGTGGGCACGAAGCCCAGCGCCGCCGCGCGCGTCTCGAGCAGGTGCACGACCTGCGAGTCCTCGAGCTCCATCGCCGCGTGGCAGCCGTCGCAGATCAGGAACGGCACCGCGTGCTGCTCACCCCCCGGGTGGTGGCAGCCGACGTAGGCGTTGATCGAGCTGAGCTTGTGGATGAAGCCGTGCTCGAGGAGGAAATCCAGCGCGCGGTACACGGTCGGCGGCGCGGCGCCCTCGAGCGTGGCGCGCATGCGGTCGAGCAGGTCGTAGGCCTTGATCGGGCGGCCGGCGTCGGCGATCAGGCGCAGCGCGGTGGCACGGATTGGCGTCAGCCGCAGGCCGCGCTGCCGGCACGCGCGCTCGACCTCGAGCACGAAGGCGTCGCCGTCGTGGACGTGGTGGACCGGGTCGGTGCAGGGCATGCGAGGCATGCGGTGAAGAGTAAAGGGTAAAGAGTCAAGGGGAAGAACGTGGACCGCGCTTCGCTTTTCCCTTCACCCATTACAGCGCCGCAGGCGCGACTTACCCCTTCCCCGCTTTCAAGAGGGCCGCGTCGATCCGCGCCAGCGCCTCGTCGCGACCGGCCAGGTAGACGGTGTGCGCGATGTCCGGGCTGACCTGGGTGCCGGTGATCGCCACGCGCATGGGCTGGGCCACCTTGCCCATGCCCAGGGCTAGCGATTCGGCGCTCGCGCGCAGCGCCGCGTCGATGTCCGCGGCGGTCCATGCCTCGAGCGCCGAGAACCGCGCGCGCGCATCGGCCAGCGGCGCACGCGCGGCCTCGGTGAGGTGCTTGGCAACGGCCGCCTCGTCGTACTGGGTGAGCGGGCCGAACCACACCGCGGCGCGCTCGGCCATCTCCTTGAGCGTCTGCACACGGTCGCGCAGCGCCACCACGATGTCGGCCGCCGCCGGCCCGCGCGCGAGGTCGTAGCCGGCCGCTCGCAGGTGCCATTCGAGATGCGGGGAGATCGTCGCGGGTTCGTCGCCCTTGAGGTACTGCTGGTTGAGCCAGCCGAGCTTGGCCGGGTCCAGGCGCGAGGCCTTGGCGTTGACATCCTTGAGGTCGAACAGCCGCTGCATCTCGTCGACCGAGAACACCTCCTGGTCGCCATGCGACCAGCCCAGCCGCACCAGGTAGTTGAGCAGCGCGTGCGGCAGGTAGCCCATGTCGCGGTACTGCATGACGTCGGCGGCGCCGGTGCGCTTGGACAGCTTGGCGCCCTCGGGGTCCAGGATCATCGGCAGGTGCGCGAAGTGCGGCACCGCGGCGCCCAGCGCGCGGTAGATGTTGATCTGCCGGGGGGTGTTGTTGACGTGGTCGTCGCCGCGCACCACGTCGGTAATGCCCATGTCGATGTCGTCGACAACGACGGCGAAGTTGTAGGTGGGGTAGCCGTCGCTGCGGAAGATGACCAGGTCGTCGAGCTCGCTGTTGGCGATCTCGATGCGGCCCTTGACCTTGTCGTCCCACGCGACTACGCCATCGAGTGGATTGCGGAAGCGGATGACGCGGTTGGGGTCGTCGCGATGCGGCAGCGCTGCGTTGCGCGCGGCGCCGCTGTAGCGCGGCTTCTCGCCTTTCGCCATGGCCGCCTCGCGCATGGCTTCCAGCTCGTCCTTGGTCTCGTAGGCGTAGTAGGCGGTGCCGGCGGCGACCATCTGCTCGGCGACCTCGCGATAGCGGTCCAGCCGATGCGTCTGGTAGACGGGGCCTTCGTCGTAATCGAGGCCGAGCCAGTCCATCGCCTGCAGGATCGCGTCGATCGCCGCCTGCGTGCTGCGTTCGCGGTCGGTGTCCTCGATGCGCAGGATGAACTGCCCGCCACGGCGCCGCGCCTCCAGCCAGCAGTACAGCGCGGTGCGTGCGCCGCCGATGTGCAGGTAACCGGTGGGGGACGGGGCGAAGCGGGTGCGGCAGGTCATGGGCGTGCGGCGGCGAAACGGGGCGGGAATTGTAGTGGTGAGGGGCTAGGGGCTAGGGAGCAGGGGCTAGGGGCAAGCGGCGCAGCGCAATCTCCGTGGCGAGACGACACGTGCCGCCCTGCGGCTTGCATAGCCCCTAGCCCCTAATCCCTAGCCCCTCACCCCTACACTTCCCCCATGACCACGCTGTTCGTCTCCGACCTGCACCTGGATGCCACGCGTCCGGACACCACGCAGGCGTTCCTCGACTTCCTGCGCACCGAGGCCCGCCAAGCACGTGCGCTGTACGTCCTCGGCGACCTGTTCGAGGCCTGGGTGGGCGACGACGACCGCTCCGGGTTGGCCCAGGCGGTGGCCAAGGCGCTGTGCGCGCTCGAGGGGGCAGGCGTGCCGGTGGCCTTCATGCATGGCAACCGCGACTTCCTGCTGGGCCGCGAGTACGCCACGCGCTGCGGCATGGCGCTGCTTCCCGACCCCACCGTGGTGATGCTCGACGGCGAAGCCACGTTGCTGATGCACGGCGACACCTTGTGCACCGGCGACGTCGCCTACCAGCAGTTCCGCGCGCAGGTGCGCGATCCGCGCTGGCAGGCGCAGTTCCTTTCGCAACCTTTGGATGCGCGTCTCGCGTTCGCCGCGCAGGCACGCACGGCCAGCCGGCAGCACCAGGCCGGGCTAGCCGATGCCGGCACGATGGAGACGCTGGCCGACGTGTCCCCCGCGACGGTGGAGCACACGTTCGTGCATTACGGCGTGCGCCGCCTGATCCACGGCCACACGCACCGGCCCGGCGTGCATGCGCTGGACGTCGACGGCCACGCCTGCGAGCGCATCGTGCTGGGCGACTGGTACGACCAGGGTTCCGTGCTGCGCGTGGACGGCGGCCGCGCGGAACTCGCCGGCTTGTAGAGGCCGCCCTCGCCCGCCTGTTGCATGCGCCGCAGCCGTCGCCGCGCATAGGCGCCTGCACGCGCGCGCGCCCACGGGCCTTGGCTGGACTGGCGCGCGCTGCGCGCAGCGCGATGAGAGGGTGCAGCGGGTCGCGCCTTGCAACGCTCGCCGGAGGCCCGCGCGATCTCCCGCTACGGAGCCAGGCCGGCGTTCGCACAGCCACGCAGCACGTGCGTGCCGACCGTCCATGTCGCCGAATACGCATGGAGGCGATCGGACATGCCGTCCGAGCACGGAACCGGAGTGAGGACCAGGACGTAACGCGTGCCGCCCGCGTCGGCCTCGAAACGCGCGGCGCCGTCCGTGTCGCTGCGCCGTGACTGCAAGCGCGTGCCGGCGACGTTCTCCGGCGTCGTCCACGTCAGCGCCGTGCCATCCACGGTGACCGACCAGAACGGTTCGGTGCCGATCGCGCGCAGCTGCGCGGGCATCGCGCCACCGGCCTGCGGTGCGTGTGCGCAACCGGCCAGCAGGGCAAGGGCCGCTGCGACGGCGATATGGAACGAATGGCGTTGCATGGACGGCTCCGGGGTCGGGTGCGGGGACAGGCTGCCATGCGGGCTGTCGCAGGCCGGTCACGCGCGCACAGGCACGGCAGCGAACGTGCGCACGGCGCCAGGGTTCCCGCGGGACGGCCACCTGGCGATGCGTGGTGCCGGCAAGCGGCGCGCAGGCGCGCCCTTACGCGTAAGCGCCAAGCGCGCGCAACTCCTCGTCATCGAATCCCGCCGCGCCGCGCGCTTCGAGGTTGAACGGGCCATGCAGCACCGCGCGCGCGTACTGCGCCAGCAGCGCGCGGAACGTCGATGCCGGTTCGACGCCGCGGCGTTCGCAGCACCAGCGGAACCAGCGCGAGCCCGCGGCCACGTGCGCGACCTCCTCGCGCAGGATCACCTCGAGGATCGCCACCGTGTCGGCATCGCCATGCCGGCGCAGGCGCTCGATCATCCCCGGCGTCACGTCCAGCCCGCGCGCCTCCAGCGCGCGCGGCACCAGCGCCATGCGCGCCAGCACGTCGTGCGCGGTCTTCCCGGCCATCTCCCACAGGCCGTTGTGCGCGTCGAAATCGCCGTATTCGAACCCGAGTGCGCGCAGGCGCGCCTGCAGCAGCGCGAAGTGCCGCGCCTCGTCCGCGGCCACCGCCACCCAGTCGGCGTAGTACGCATCGGGCAGGCCTTCGAATCGGTAGACCGCGTCCCACGCCAGGTCGATGGCGTTGAACTCGATGTGAGCGATGGCATGCACGAACGCCGCGCGTCCGGCATCGCTGCCCAGCCCGCGCCGCGGCAGCTCGCGTGGATGCACCAGCCGCGGCCGCGCGGGGCGGCCCGGCATCGCGATGGGCACGGGCTCATGGCGCACGGCCGCGTCCAGTTGGCCACGCGCAAATGCGTAGGCGGCATGCGCGGTCGCGGCCAGCTTGTCGTCGATGGATGCCGCGTTCAGGCACGCGCGCGCGGCATCCTGCAGGGTCTTCACGGAAGGCACCTCGGGGTCGGCCGCGCGAGGGCGCCACGGCCACGTCGCGGGGGTATGCTCGGGACGCCGCGCGATGTTAGCCGCGGCCCCGCCAGCCAAGGAGGACGCATGGCCCTGTCATACCCTCTCGCCCACCGCTTCGTGATCGTCTGCGCCGCGCTCGTCGGCCTTGCCGCCTGCGACGCACCGCGCGCCGATACGCCTGCCCCGGCACCTCTGGCCGCTGCCGCGCAGGCGGCATCGCCCCCCGCCCCCGCGCGCGATGGCGCCTCCCCGGTACCGGCCATCGACGGCCGCAGTTATGCGAACGCGCGCGCCGCGCTGCTCGCCGCGGGGTGGACGCCGTTGCCCTCGCCGACCTGCGTGCGCGACGTGTTTGGCGACATCCCGGCAGACCGATGCACGGCGCAGCCGGATGCACCTGAATGCACCGCCTGCACCGACACGCCCGAGCTCGAATCGTGCAGCGGCAGCGGCCAGTGCCTGATGCGCTTCACGCATGCGCGGGTGCCCGGGCAGTTGCACGTCACCGCCTACGGCGAACTCTCGCAGCGCCACGCGGCCGACGGCGGCCTGATGGTGCAGGGCCACGAGATCGTGGTGCCCACGCCCTAGGTCGCGATCCACGCCGGTCGCCACCGGCCGCTCTACGCCACGCAAGAGGACTGCATGGACATCGACTCGACCCGGCGCGCCCCGGCCCCGCATGCAAGCGATGGCCCGCGCGATCCTGCCGATGCGCTGGTCGCCGGCGCCGCCTATGCAGACGTCCGCGCCGGCCTGCTCGCAGCGGGCTGGCATCCCGTGCCGGACGCGCAAGCGCGCGAGCAGGTCATCGGCGACGACCACGCGCGGCTGTGCGCCAAGAACCCCGGCCTCGCGCGCTGCCGCGCATGCGACGCGCTTCCGGAGCTTGGCACCGCCAGCGCCGATGGCCTGAGCGTCATGCGCTTCGCACGCAAGGGCCGCGCGCTGCGGCTGATCGCCTACGGCACGCTGGCCGACTTCGACGTCACCGGCGAGGACAGTGGCCTGGTGCTGCAGTCATGGGAGTTCCCGTCCACGCACGACTGATGCCTTCAATGCGGCGCGGATGCGTCGCGAGCAACCGGCACCGGCGATGACCGCCGATGCCAGGCGCAATGACGCGCCGAACGCGGCACGGGTTGAGCAAGGGCCCGTGCCGGTCGCGCGGTTCCGCAGCAGCGGGACTGCCATGGCCGCCGAGACGCCAGGACGGCGACGACGCGGAACCACCATTCAAGCCAACTTGACAGGACACGGAGCGTTTCCCATGAGCAACAACCCCATCTGGGACCTGATGTACAAGGGCGAATCCGGCGCCGCCGGGTACAACGCCTACAACCGCGGCACCATCGGCAACCGCATCGTCCCCGGCACGCCGCCGATGGACTTCTCGCGGCTGACCCTCGACCAGGTCAACGACCTGCAGCACCTCGGCCGCCGCGACCCGGACCGCGTCTTCGCCGTCGGCAAGTACCAGATCATCCCGGACACGATGGACGCGGCGATCGCCTCGCTGCGGCTCGACCGTAACCAGCCGTTCACCCCGCAGCTGCAGGACCGGATCTTTTCGGAGTACCTGATGCGCGACAAGCGCCCGACGGTGCGCGACTACATCACCGGACGCTCCGACGACCTGCGCGCCGCGCAGGTGGGCCTGGCGATGGAATGGGCCAGCTTCCCGGATCCGAACAAGGGCGGCCGTAGCCACTACGGCGGCGCGAATGCCGCGCACATCAGCCTGCAGGAGTCCGAGAACGCGCTGCGCCAGCTGCGCCAGCAGTATGCGCAGGCCAGGGAACGCGGGCTGTCCGATGCCGATGCCTGGCGCACCGCCACGGCCGTCAATCCCGGCCAGCAGCAGGTGACGCCGGCGCCGGTGCAGACCACACCCACCGGCAACGGCAACTGGCCGGCGCCGGGCAACACGACCATCAACCGCGCCGACAAGCCCGGCGAGGGCGAAGGCGGGTTCCACACGCACCGCTCGGGCAACCGCCTGCACCAGGGCATCGACATCAACGGCCGCGAGGGCGACCGCGTGGAGTCGTTCGGCCCCGGCCGCGTGATCTTCAGCGGCGTGATGCGCGGCTACGGCAACACCGTGGTGATCCAGCACGACAACGGCCTGCAGACCGTCTACGCGCACCTGGCCACGCGCAGCGTGCAGGCCACCGACCCACCGACCCGTGTCACCGCCGACACGCAGGTCGGCACCATGGGCCGCACCGGAAACACGCCCAGCGGCGGCGACACCCACCTGCACTTCGAGATCCGCGAAGGCGCCAACGGCCAGGTGCTTGGCGGCCGCGCCGTCGACCCGCGCCGGTACCTGACGGTCCCCGGCCTGTCCGAACGCCCGCAGCCCGGCAGCGGTGCCACGCCGCCGTCGAATGCGATGGCCGACGGCGTACTGCAACTGCGCGATCGTGGGCCCGAGGTCAGCGCGCTGCAGCAGCAACTCAACCGCCTGGGCTACGTGGGCGCCGACGGCAAGCCGCTGGAGACGCGCAGCGGCATCTTCGGGCCCAACACGAGGCACGCGGTGGAGGCCTACCAGCGCGCGCACGGTCTGGAGGTGGATGGCGAGGCCGGCCGCAACACGCTCGGCTCGCTGCGGCAGGCCGCGACCCGGCCGCTGGTCTCGGAGAACACGCATCCAGCGAACGCGCTGTACGACGCGATCGCCGCGAGGGTGCCCGGCGCGCGGCCGCAGGCGATCGCCAACATCACCCTGCAGGCGATGGAGAACGGCGTGACCTCTCGCGAGCGCCTGCGCGAGGTCACCGTGCAGGGCCGCGACGTGTTCGTGCAGGGCACCGTCCCGCACGAGCGCGTCAAGGTGGACCTCGACGCACCGGTGCCGTCCATGCAGGCGATGAGCGATCACATGCTCAGGCAGTCGCAACAGCCGCGCACGCCGGCGCCGACGACGCAATCGCTGCAGGACCCCGACATGCAGGCACGGACGCAGCCGCGGATGGCGTGAGGCCGGAAGCCAAGTCGGCATCATGAGAAAGCCCCGCGCGATGCGGGGCTTTTTCTTGTCCTCACGGGGTGGGCTTCAGCCCACCGCCCGCGTGCCACGCGATCCGGTATCGCCAACCTCTCGACGGTGGGCTGAAGCCCACCCTATCCAGGCACGCGGAACGCCGGCCTCAACTGCAGACCGTTTCCACCGCCAGGCGCCGCTCCTGCCCCGCGGCATCGCGCACGGTGGCGCATTGCATCTCGCCCTCCGTCCCCGCGACCGCGGCCGGGCAATCGAGCGCCGCGCCACCATCGACCAGTGACGCCGGACGTGTTCCTGCCGCATCGATCCCGTTCGCGTCCGCCTGCTCGACCGCGCCGGATGCATCCGTCCAGTACGTGCCGGCCTCCGTGCGGAACTGCACGCGCTCGCCATCGAGGGCGGTGACCAGCGCCTCGTACGGCACGCCCCACCTGCGCACCTGCCTGCCCGACGCACCGAACTCAACCACCCAGTCCGGCAGCACGCGCGCGTCGTCGAGCGGGATCGACGCCACGCGCGCGACCAGCACCGGGCCGCACGGCGTGGGTTCGGACCCGACGATCGACACGGCGCTCGCCCCCGGCGTGGCGGTGCGTTCGGCGAAGGCGAAACGGTGCGTCGGCGGCTCGGGCGCGGCCCCTTCGACGGCAGGCGCGGACGACGGCGCGGCGGCGTCGCCCGCATCGGCACGCGCGGCAGGCGATGCGTCGGACTGCGGCGCGCTCGCGGTGTCGGCGGTGCAAGCAGCCAGCGCGATACACAGGACGGACAGCGACAGGACGGATTTCATTGCGACTCCTTTTGCGTTGAAGGACCGGATGGGCGGACCTTAGCCGATTGGCAGCCGCCCCTGCTTGGCTTCATCAGAACGCGACTGCCCGATGCGTTCGAGGTAGGCCGGATCCACGCCGGTGACGTACTGCCCGTCGAAGCACGACGAATCGAACCGGTCGATGCGGTTCTTCGGACCGGACACCGCCGATTCGAGATCCGACAGGTCCTGGTAGATCAGCCAGTCGCAACCGAGCAGCGCCTGCACCTCGTCGTCGGTGCGGCCGTGCGCGATGAGCTCGGCGGTGGACGGCATGTCGATGCCGTAGATGTTGGGGAAGCGCACCGGCGGCGCGGCCGAGGCCAGGTACACCTTGCGCGCGCCGGCCTCGCGGGCCATCTGCACGATCTGCTGGCTGGTGGTGCCGCGCACGATGGAGTCGTCCACCAGCAGCACCACGCGGTTGCGGAACTCCAGCGGGATCGGATTGAGCTTGCGGCGCACCGACCGCGTGCGCTGGCCCTGCCCCGGCATGATGAAGGTGCGGCCCACGTAGCGGTTCTTGATGAACCCCTCGCGGTACTTCACGCCGAGCACGTTGGCGATCTCCAGCGCGGCGTCGCGGCTGGTGTCGGGGATCGGGATCACGACGTCGATGTCGTGGTCGGGGCGCAGGCGCAGGATCTTCTCGCCCAGCGTCACGCCCATCCGCATGCGCGCCTTGTGCACCGAGATGTCGTCCATCATCGAATCGGGCCGTGCGAAGTACACGTACTCGAAGATGCACGGCGCGTGCTCGCGCGGTTCGGCGCAGGCGCGCGCGTGCATGCGGCCGTCACTGGTGACCACGATGCCCTCGCCCGGCGCGACATCGCGCACGCGCTCGAAGCCGAGCAGGTCCAGCGCCACCGATTCGGACGCCACCGCCCACGCCTCGCGGCCGCCTTCCATGCGGCGGCCGAGCACCAGCGGGCGGATGCCGTGTGGATCGCGGAACGCCACCAGCCCCAGCCCCAGCACGGTGGCCACCACCGCATACCCGCCGACGCAGCGGCGATGCACGCCCTCGATGGCGCGGAATGCGGACTCCGGATCGAGCGCGCGCTGCGTGTCGAGCTCGTGCGCGAACACGTTGAGCAGCACTTCCGAATCGGACTCGGTGTTGATGTTGCGGCGGTCCTGCTCGAACACCTCGCGGCGCAGCGCGTCGGTGTTGATCAGGTTGCCGTTGTGCGCCAGCGCGATCCCGAACGGCGAATTGACGTAGAACGGCTGCGCCTCGTCGGCGCCGCTGCTGCCGGCGGTGGGATAGCGGCAGTGCGCGATGCCCACCGTGCCGCGCAGGCGGGCCATCGACGGCTCGTCGAACACGTCGCTGACCAGCCCGTTGCCCTTGTGCACCTGCAGGCGCGCGTGGTCCGCGCAGGCGATACCCGCGGCGTCCTGCCCGCGGTGCTGGAGCACGGTGAGCCCGTCGTAGAGCTGGGCCGCGATGTCGTGGTGGCCGACGATGCCGAGGATGCCGCACATGCGCTCAGGGACTCTCGATTGCGATCAGGGATCGACGAGCGCGTCGTCGACCGGCGTTGGAAGTTCGTCGATCGCCGCCGGATCGACCGCAGCCGCGGCGGTCGCCGGTGCGGCGCCGAGCGCCGGCGCCGTCGCGCGCGGCGCGTTCGTGCTGGCGGGCGTCGTGCCCGAAGCGAGCCGTTCGCGCGCGGCGCGCAGCTGCGCATCCAGCACCGGCAGCAGCGCGCGTTCCAGCGCGGCCTGTTCGGCCTGCATGGCCGGCTGCGCGCTGGCGCCGCGTGCGATCGCAGCGTCTATCGATGGCATGGAAGGAGTCGCCGCGCGCGCGGAGGCCCACGCGGGCAGCCAGTCGCGCATTGCCCCGGCCATCGGTTCGAGCAGCGGCGCCAGTGCGGACTGCTGCCACTGCGCACCACGCGGCACCGGCGTGAAGCTCAGCAGCAGCACCAGCGCACTGGCGATGAACACCCCGCGCGCGGTCCCGAACACCAGCCCCAGCCAGCGGTCCACGCCCGACAGGCCCGCGGTCTGCAGCGCGCGCCGGATCAGCATCGACAACAGCCCCACCACCACCAGCACGCCGACGAAGCCCAGCGCGTAGCCGGCGAACAACGCGCCGGCACCGGGTGCGGCCGGTGCCGCCAGCCACGCGCCGATCGCGCCGCCGAAGCGGAACGCCGTCCACGCCGCCAGCACCCACGCGATCAGCGAGGCGAAGACGCCGACGAACCCGCGCATCAGCCCGAACAGCGCGGACACGCCGATGATGGCCAGGAAGATCCAGTCGACGGCACTCATCGGGGCGCTGCGCTCGTCATCGGCACGCAGTCACGGATGCGGCCGCACGTCGCCACCCACGCCGACCTTGCCGGACACCTGCGCACGCAGCGAGGTGGCTTCCTCGCGCGTGGCCACGGGCCCCACGCGCACGCGGGCCAGCGTGCCTTTGTCGGTGCGTACGTCCTCGACGAATGCGGAAAAGCCCGCGGCGCGGAGGCGGTCGCGCAGTTGCATCGCATCGGCAGCCTTGCTGAAGGCACCGACCTGCACGGCGTAGCCGGTGCCCGCGGCGGCGCGCGGTTCGGCAGCCGGTGCTGCAGCGACGGGTGCAGGCGTCGCGGCTGTCGCGGCGGGCGGCGGCGTTGGGGCAACCGCCGGCTTCGGCGCGGTGGGCGCTGGCGACGGTTTCGCGGTCGGAGGATCGGCAGGCAGCGCGGCGACGGCCGTTGTGCCCGACGGCAGCGGCGCGGGCGTCGAAACGCTGCCGGCGGCCGCGGTCGCGGCGCGCGGATCGGCCAGCGGCACCGCGCCGGCATCGAGTGCGATCACGCGTGCATTCGCGGCGCCGCCCACCCGGCCTGCACGGATGCGCGCCGCCTCGGCCTCGGCTTCGCCCGCGAACGGGCCGATGCGCACGCGGTGGACCGTGCGGCCGGTGCGGCCGACTACCGGTTCCTGCCACGCGCGCAGCTGCTGGGCACGCAACGCGGCGATCACCTTCGCAGCGTCCTCGGCGGTTGCATAGCTGGCGAAACTCACCGCCCAGTCGCCGCCGGCCGCGCCGGGCGCGATGGGCGCCGTCCCGGGTGCGGGTGAGGCAGCCAGCGCGCCTTCGCGCGCGACGGTGGTGTCGACGGTCGGCAGCGTGTCGGCCTCGGCCGGCGCGGCGGGCGATGACGGCGTGCCCAGCGGCAGTTCGACCGTGCGCATCCCGTCGGTGGGCTCGGCGGGCATGTCCAGCGAGACGTCTGCCGCGCCGCTTTCGGGCGCGGGGCCCTTGATCAGCATCGGCAGGAAGATCACCGCCAGCGCGACCAGCACCGCGCCGCCGATCAGCCGCTGTTTCAACGCAGGTTCCATCGTGGGTTGGCCTGGCAGCGAAAAGGCGCGCGCAGTATAGCCGCGCGCCGCACGCGCCCTTCCGCGCGCGAAGGCCGCGGTTCAGTGCGCGTCGAGCGCGTCGAGCGCGGCGGCCACGGTGTGGAACGAGCCGAACACCAGCACGCGGTCGCCGGCCTGCGCATCTGCGCGTGCGGCGCCCAGCGCGGTGGCCACGTCGACGTGGCGCTGCGCGCACGCGCCGATCTTGGGAGGCAGGCGTGCCACCAGCGCGTCGGCATCGGTGCCACGCGGACCGGCGAGGCCGGCGACGTGCCACCGCGCCACCTGCTCCGCCAATGCCTGCGCGATGACATGCACGTCCTTGTCGCCGAGGGCCGCGAACACCGCATGCGTGCTGCCCGCGATGGGGTTCGATTGCAGCCAGCCGGCGAGCGCGCGGGCGGCCTGCGGGTTGTGCGCGACATCCAGCAGCATCAGCACGCCATCGCGCTCGATGCCCTGCAGCCGCCCGGCGATGCGCGCCGAGGCAATGCCGCGCGCGACCGCGTCGTCGGCGACTGGCAGGTCCAGCGCGCGGACCGCGGCCACCGCCACGGCGGCGTTGCGCAGCTGCACGGGCGCGAGCAGCGCGGGCATCGGCAGCGTCATCGCATGCCCGACCTCGCGCCACACCCACTCGCGCGCTGCACCATCCGCATCGGCAACCGGTTCGAAGAAGAAGTCGCAGCGCGCGCGGATCGCCTGCGCGCCGATCGCGTACGCGTGGCGCACCACGCTCGCCGGCGGGTCGTCATCGCCCAGCACCAGCGGTTTCCACGGCCGTGCGATGCCGGCCTTCTCGAAGCCGATCGATTCGCGGTCCGGGCCCAGGTAGTCCTGGTGGTCGAGGTCGACGGTGGTGATGGCCATGGCGTCGGCGTCCACCACGTTGGTGGCGTCCAGCCGCCCGCCCAGGCCGACCTCCAGCACCGCCACGTCCAACGCCGCGCGCTCGAATAGCGACAGCGCGGCGAGCGTGGCGAATTCGAAGTAGGTCAGCTGGATTCCGTCGCCATCCAGGCGCGCGGCCTCGATCGCTTCGAACGCCCCGACGATCTCCGCATCGGCGGCATCTCGCCCGTCGATGCGGATGCGCTCGTTGAAGCGGCGGATGTGCGGGGACGTGTACGCACCGACCTGCAACCCAGCCTCACGCGCGATGGCCTCGATGAACGCGACGGTCGAACCCTTCCCGTTGGTGCCCCCGACGGTGACCACGCGTGCGGCCGGCCGCCCGAGTCCCATGCGCGCGGCGACCACGCGGATGCGCTCCAGGCCCATGTCGATGGACTTCGGATGGATGCGCTCGATGGACTCGAGCCAGTCGGACAGGGTGCGCGGATGCATGGGTGGATTGTCGCGCAGTCGATGGGCGACCGGGTCGTTCGCGGCGCCAGAACGATCAAGGGCAAGGTCCCTGGATCCCAGACAGAAGCGTTCGGGGATGACGAGCAAAAGCGACGACAGCGGCTGCGTTAAACATGCAACAGCCGCTGCGGTCGTGAAGGCGACTGCCGTTGCAGCTGTGAGTCACGTTGCTGTTGCTGTTGCTGTTGTTGTTGTTGTTGCTGCTGCCTTCGTTTTTCAGGTCCCCATGGCGCAGCGGTGGCCGGGCCGGGATCAAACCCCGCAGGGGCGCGCGGCAGGATGCCGCGCGTTTTCCGAGGGGACAGGGATGTCCCGTCGGAAAATTCCCGGCCCGGACACGGACCCGACGGCATCGCCGTCGGGCGCGAGCACGGGGCGTGTTTCTTTGCCTATCTTTCTTTGCACGAGCAAAGAAAGTAGGTCGCGCGCCGAAGGCGGGCGAAAGCTCTTGATCTTCTAGACCGAAGCGACGAACCCCACATCGCAAACGTCAATCGGACTCACCGGGCCGGGTGAGCCGCGCAGGTCACCGAGGAACACCTCACAACGCCCGATGCACCGCCTCCCCGAAGAACGGCGTGTGATGCGCGCAATCGTTGAGGCGCACAACGTCCAGATGGTCCACGTCCGGCCCTTCGAGCAGGTTGATCGTCGTCGGCGCCTGCCGGAACGTCCACAACCGCGCGAAGGGGATGCCGAGGACGTGGCACAGCAGCACGCGGTTGACGGCGTCGTGGGCGACGACCAGCAGCGTGTCGTCGGCGCCCAGCCCCTCGCAGGCGCGCGCGAGGGCAGGCCAGGCGCGGTCGAAGACGTGCTGCAGCGATTCGCCCTGCGGCATCAGCACCTCATGCGGCGCATCGCGCCAGGCCTGCAGGCGTTCGCCGTCGCGCTCGCGGATCTCACTGGCGAGCAGGCCTTCCCAAGTGCCGTGGGCAATCTCCATCAGGGCGGGGTCGAGCGTCAGCAGGTGCGCACGCGCATCCCCGAGTGCGAGTTCGGCGGTGTGCCTCGCGCGCGACAGCGGCGATGCGACGGCGCGCGTGATCGGCACATCGGCCAGGCGTTCACCCAGCGAACGGGCCTGGGCTTCGCCGACGGGCGACAGCGGGATGTCTTCCTGGCCCTGGTAGCGGCCTTCGGCGTTCCAGGGGGTTTCACCGTGTCGTGCAAGGAGGATGCGCATGCGATTGATCCATAGGGTGGGCCTCGGCCCACCGGTAGCGTTGTCGGGAAAACGAGAAGCGGGGGGGCCGAGGCCCACCCTATGCAGGGGTCGTCATCCCCGCGCAGGCGGGGATCCAGTGCCCTCGGTTCGCACGGCCGCGTCAGGGCATGCAGAAGCCAAGTCGCTGGATCCCCGCCTGCGCGGGGATGACGGGCAGACAACACAGCGCGTGAGCGCTACACCTGCTGCAGCGACAGGATCCCAGGCGTCGCGCGCAGCGTGTCCAGTTCGGCATCGGCGACCTCGCGGTCCACGGTGATCGCCGCGCGCGCCTCGCCATCGCCTGCCGCGCCGAGTGCGAAGTTGACGATGTTGATGCCGGCCGCGCCGAGCTTGGAGCCGATGAGGCCGACCATGCCCGGGCGGTCCTCGTTGCGCATCAGCAGCACGTGCGCCTGCGGGTCGAATTCGATTTCCACGCCGTCCAGGCGCACGACGCGCGGGCCGCGGTGCAGCGTCGCCTCGATCTCGCGCGTGCGTGTGCCGTCGCCCACCTGCAGGCGCAGCAGGCGATCGAAGCCGTCGCCATCGCCGCCCACGGTCTCGGCCACGTGCAGCCCGCGCCCGCTGGCTTCGGCCAGTGCGTTGACCGGGGTGACGCGCCCCGACGCGGTGCCCAGCAGCGCGCATACCAGCAGGCGCGTCAGCGGGCGCGTGTCGAGTGCGTCGGTGCGACCGGCATAGGTGATCTGCAGGTGCGTGGGCGCGGGGACCAGCCGCGCGGCGAGACGGCCGAGCGACGACATCAGCGGCATCCACGGCCCCACTTCGCGCGCGGCCTCGGCGGTGAGCGGCGGCAGGTTGACGCAGCCTGCGACCGCGCCGGTGTCGATGAAGTCGATGATCTGCCGCGCGAGGATGGTGCTGACCGCCTGCTGCGCTTCGCTGGTTGATGCGCCGAGGTGAGGGGTGAGGATCAGCCTGGGATGCGCGCGCAGCGGCGAGTCAGCCTGCAGCGGTTCGGTGACGAAGGTGTCGAGCGCGGCGCCGGCGAGGTGGCCCTCGTCGAGCAGGCGCAGCAGCGCGGCTTCGTCGACCAGCCCGCCGCGGGCGGCGTTGATGAGGTAGCTGCCGGGCTTCATGGCGCGCATGCGCGCTTCCGACAGCAGGTTGGTCGTCTCCTTCGTGCGCGGGATGTGCAGCGTCACCACGTCCGCCCAGGCCAGCAGGTCGTCCAGCGATTTCAGCGGCACGCTCCCCTTGCCGGCGGCCGATGCCGGCAGGAAGGGATCGTGCGCGGCGACGTCCATGCCGATGCCCTGCGCCTTGCGCGCGACGGTGCCGCCGATGCGGCCCAGGCCGATGACGCCGAGCTTCTTGCCTTCCAGCTCGAAGCCGGTGAGACCCGCCTTCGGCCACTGCCCCGCCTTCATGCCGGCGTCGGCGCGCGGTACGTGGCGGGCCAGCGCGAACAGCAGGCTCAACGCGTGCTCGGCGGCGGCCAACGTGTTGCCGTCGGGTGCGTTCATCACCGCGATGCCGCGCGCGGTGGCGGCGTCGACGTCGATGGTGTCGACGCCGGCGCCGGCGCGGCCGATCACGCGCAAGTGCTTCGCGCCTGCGATCGCCTCCGCGGTGACCTGCGTGGCCGAGCGCACCAGCAGCGCGTCGACATCGACGAGCGCCGCGGCGAGCGCGGACGGGTCCTTGATCGGGTCCGACACGACGACCTCCCAGCCCGCATCGCGGAACAGGGCCAGGCCATCGTCATGGATGCCATCGCACGCCAGCACTTTCATCGCACGCTCCTCGAAGGGAAAGACGTGCGGACACCACGGGCCGGCCTGCGGGTCGATGCGCCAATGCGGGGCGCAGCGGGCGGATGCGAGAGCATCCGCGGATGGAACGGTGCAGCGGTGCAGCGACGATCGGGAGACGGGGCCGGCTGGCATGGGAGTCCGCGAACGGGTCCGAGCCTAGCACGCGGGTCACGCGACGCAACGCGGCCCGTGTCCGCCGTCGCGTCGAGCCTGCCCGGCGCGGGCAACGGAATGAGGCACGCTCGCGGCCACGGAACGATCGTTCGAAAACGCGAAGGGCGCGGGATCACCGCGCCCTCCACGAACATCAATCACCAATCACCCATCACCAGTCACGGCTTCTCCGGCACCCCCATCTCCGCCAGCAGCTGCGGCGCCGGGAACACCTCCTGCATGATCCAGCGCATGTAGCGATGGTCCACCGAGATCATCCGCGTCATCTTCGGGTCGAACACCCAGTTGCTGCTCACCGATTCCCAGTTGCCGTCGAACGCCAGGCCCACCAGCCGGCCGCGCGCGTCCAGGACCGGGGATCCGGAATTGCCTCCGGTGATGTCCAGGTCCGACAGGAAGTTCACCGGCACCGTGCCGAGCCGCCTGTCCTTGAGGCCGCCGAAGTTGCGCGCGGCGATCGCGTCGAGCTGCACCTGCGGCGCGTCGAACGGTTCGACGCCGGTGGCCTTCGCCGCGACCTCCTCCAGCCGCGTGAATGCAGGTTGCACGCTGCCGTCGGCCTTCGTGTAACCCGTCACGTTGCCGAAGGTGATGCGCAGCGAGGAATTCGCGTCGGGATAGACGAAGCGGCCCTGGCCGGTCTTGTGGTCCTTGACCGCCTCCAGGAATACCGGGCGCGCCAGCAGCGCGTCGCCGGCGCGCGCCTTGGCTTCCTCCTCCAGCTGCAGCACCGTCGGCATGATCGCCACCGCGAACTGGATCGCCGGGTCCTTGCTCTGCTCGAATTCGGCGCGCGCGTCATCGAATAGGTCCAGTCGCGCGTCGGACCTGGTGAGCCTGGTCTTCGCCAGGCGGTCGAGCGCACGCTCGATGGCCCGTTCATCGTTGCCGCCGAGGAACCCGTCGAGCGCCGCCACGCGCTGGCCGGCGGGCAGCTTGATGTACTCGCGCAGCCAGTACTGCTGCAGCTTGCGGTCCATCGCCGGCACGTAGCGGCGGTCCATCTGTTCGAGGTTGCCGCGCAGCGTGGCCATGTCGCGATCCTGGAACCCGGCCTCGCGCTGGGCATCCGGCTTGGCGCGCTCGATCGACAGGCGATACAGCTGCGTCGCCGCGCCGAGCACGCCCATGCTGCGCAACTGGCCGAACACCAGGTCGCGTTCCCGGGTGGCGCGCGCCGCATCGCCCAGCGCCACCAGCCGCGCGTGCGCGTCGAGCGCGGCGCGGCCCTTCTCGCCGCGGCCACGCAGCCACTGCAGCACCGCATCTTCCTCGCGCCGCTTGCTCGCGCCGGCATCGATACGGCGGAAGCCGTCGAGCTGTCCGTCGTAGTTCTTCATCACGTTCTGCCAGCTGCGCACGGTGCTGGCGTACTTCACGGCGATGTCGGGGTCGCGCTTGCCGGCCTCCTCCACCAGCGCGACCACGTTGCGCAGGTGCCGGCCCATCACCGGGAATGTCCAGTCGCGCGTGGCCTCGAAATCGGACGCCAGCGCATAGCGGTTGGTCATGCCGGGATAGCCGGCCACCATCACGAAGTCGCCCTCTTCCAGCGGATCGGTCGCGAACTTCAGCCAGCGCTTGGGCGCGTAGGGCTTGTTGGCAGGATCGAACGGCGCGGGCTTGCCGTCGGGGCCGACGTACGCGCGGTAGAACGCGAAGTCGCCGGTGTGCCGTGGCCACATCCAGTTGTCCACCTCGCCGCCGTAGTTGCCCACGCTGCCCGGCGGAGCGTAGGCCAGGCGCACGTCGCGGATCTCGAGGTTGCGGAACAGCCGGTAGGTCGTGCCGCCGAAGAAACTGAAGAGCCTGCAGCGGTAGCCCGGCTCGCGCTCGCACTCGGCGATCAGCTGCTTCTCGAGCGCCTCGAGCGCGCGGGTGCGGCCCAGTGCGTCGGGCGCGGCGGCGATGGCGTCGCGCGCCTGGGTGGTGACGTCCTGGATCGAATCAAGCACGAAGATGCGCGCGCTGGGTCCGGCGGAGACTTCCTGCGCGGTGGTCGCAGCGTTGAAGCCGTCGCGCATCAGGTTGCGTTCCGGCGTGGAGTTCAGCTGGATCGCGCCGTACGCGCAGTGGTGGTTGGTGGCGACCAGTCCCTGCGGCGACACGAAGCTGGCGGTGCAACCGCCGAGCGAGACCACCGCGCCCATCGGGTCGCCGGTGAGGTCGGCCAGCTGCTTCGGGTTGAGCTTCAGGCCGGCTTTCTTCAGCGGCCCCGCGATCTCGGGCAACTGCTGCGGCACCCACATGCCCTCGCCCGCCACGGCGCCACCGGCACAGGCCAGCAGGGCGATCGCCACGCCCAGCGTCAACGTCGAATCACGCATCGTCCACACCCTCGCCATCGCGGAAAGGAGCGGAGTCTAGGCGGCGTGTTGCGCTGCGGAGCCATGACGGAAGTCATGCCGCCGTGCCGGCGCCGTGTCCGTTCAGCGATGTGCGGCCGACGCGGCGCAGCGGGGCCTCGCGGTGGCCGCGCCTATAATTCGTGCCCGCACCGGACTGGATGGCGCCATGACGCAGACGTTGATGAAGGCGCTGGTGAAGCGCGAGGCCGGCAAGGGCATCTGGCTGGAGGAAGTGCCGGTGCCGCAGCCCGGCGCCAACGAGGTGCTGATCAAGCTGGAGAAGACCGCGATCTGCGGCACCGACCTGCACATCTACCTGTGGGACGAGTGGAGCCAGCGCACGATCAAGCCGGGCCTGGTAATCGGCCACGAGTTCGTCGGCCGCGTGGTGGAGCTGGGCGCCGGCGTGACCGGTTACGCGGTCGGCCAGCGCGTGAGTGCGGAGGGCCACATCGTGTGCGGCCACTGCCGCAACTGCCGCGCGGGGCGCCAGCACCTGTGCCCGAACGCGGTGGGCATCGGCGTTAATCGCGACGGCGCGTTCGCCGAATACATCGTGATGCCGGCCAGCAACCTGTGGCCGATCCCCGACCAGATCCCGAGCGAGCTCGCCGCGTTCTTCGACCCGTACGGCAACGCGGCGCACTGCGCGCTGGAATTCGACGTGGTCGGCGAGGACGTGCTGATCACCGGCGCGGGCCCGATCGGCATCATCGCCGCCGGCATCGCGAAGCACATCGGCGCGCGCAACGTGGTGGTCACCGACGTCAACGACTACCGCCTGAAGCTCGCCGCCGACATGGGCGCCACGCGCGTGGTGAATGTCGCCAACACCTCGCTCAAGGACGTGATGGCCGACCTGCACATGGAAGGCTTCGACGTCGGCCTGGAGATGAGCGGCAACCCGCGCGCGTTCAACGACATGCTCGACTGCATGTACCACGGCGGCAAGATCGCGATGCTCGGCATCATGCCCAAGGGCGCCGGCGCGGACTGGGACAAGATCATCTTCAAGGGCCTCACCCTGCACGGCATCTACGGCCGGCGCATGTACGAGACCTGGTACAAGATGACGCAGCTGGTGCTTTCCGGGTTCCCGCTGGGCAAGGTGCTCACCCACCAGCTGCCGATCGCCGAGTTCCAGAAGGGCTTCGAGCTGATGGAAGCGGGCAAGAGCGGGAAAATCGTGTTGTCCTGGAATTGATCGCGCCGACGCCGCTTTTGCTCGTCATCCCCGCGTAGGCGGGGATCCACCGACCTTCGCGGGCGCATCGATCGAGCGGAAAAAACAAAGTCACTGGATCCCCGCCTGCGCGGGGATGACGATCCCAATAATCCCGCGTTTGCGCGGCAACCGACGAGTCACGCGATGTCCTTGACCGATCGCTACGCCACCACCCTCGACGAGATCCGCGCCGCCGGCCTGTTCAAAACCGAGCGCATCATTACCAGCCCGCAGTCGGCCGAGATCACCCTCGCCGACGGCCGCACGGTGCTGAACTTCTGCGCCAACAACTACCTGGGCCTGGCCGACCACCCCGACGTCATCGCCGCGGCGAAGGATGCGCTGGACACGCACGGCTTCGGCATGGCCAGCGTGCGCTTCATCTGCGGCACGCAGGACCTGCACAAGCAGCTGGAAGAGACGATCGCGGACTTCTTCGGAACCGAGGACACCATCCTCTACGCCGCGTGCTTCGACGCCAACGGCGGCCTGTTCGAGCCGCTGCTGGACGAGAACGACGCGATCATCAGCGACGCGCTCAACCACGCCTCGATCATCGACGGCGTGCGCCTGTGCAAGGCCAAACGCTACCGCTACGCCAACTGCGACATGGCCGACCTCGAGGCGCAGCTGCAGCAGGCGCGGGCCGATGGCGTGCGCACCATCATGATCACCACCGACGGCGTGTTCTCGATGGACGGCTTCATCGCGCCGCTGGACGAGATCACGCGCCTGGCGCGCCAGTACGACGCGCTGGTGCACATCGACGAATGCCACGCCACCGGCTTCATCGGCGCGACCGGTCGCGGCTCGGCCGAGGCGCGCGGCGTGCTCGACCGCATCGACATCTTCACCGGCACGCTTGGCAAGGCGATGGGCGGCGCGCTCGGCGGCTTCACGACGGCGAGGAAGGAAGTGATCGAACTGCTGCGCCAGCGTTCGCGCCCGTACCTGTTCTCCAACTCGCTGCCGCCGCACGTCGTCGCCGCGGGCATCACCGCGTTCGACATGCTCGCCAGCGCCGGTGACCTGCGCACGCGCCTGGCCGACAACACGGCCTACTTCCGCGAGCGGATGACCGCCGCGGGCTTCGACATCAAGCCGGGCACGCACCCGATCTGCCCGGTGATGCTGTACGACGCGCCGCTCGCGCAGCGCTTCGCCGAGCGGCTGCTGGAGGAAGGCATCTACGCGATCGGCTTCTTCTTCCCGGTGGTCGCCAAGGGCCAGGCGCGCATACGTACGCAGATGTCGGCGGCACACACGCGCGCGCACCTGGACCACGCGATCGATGCCTTCACCCGCATCGGGCGCGAACTCGGCGTGCTCCGCGCCTGACATGCGCGCGCTGGTGTTCGACCGCTTCGGCGGACCCGAGGTGCTGCACATCGCCGACGTGCCCGACCCGGTGCCGGGCGCCGCGCAGGCGCTGGTGCGCACGCGCGCGATCGGCCTGAACTTCGCCGACGTCTACCGCCGCCAGGGGCGCTACCACCTGGTCGGCGCGCCGCCGTACATCGCCGGCTACGAAGCCGCGGGCGTGGTCGAATCCGCCCCGGCGGGATATGGCTTCAAGCCCGGTGACCGCGTGGCATGGGCCGATGCACCGGTCTCGAACGCCGAACTCGTCGCGGTCGACGTCGAGCGGCTGATCCCGCTGCCCGACGACATCGCCTTCGACACCGCCGCGGCGCTGCTGCTGCAGGGCCTGACCGCGCAGTACCTGGTGCGCGACAGCCACGCCCTGCGCGCGGGCGAGTCGGCGTTGGTGCATGCCGCGGCCGGCGGCGTCGGCCAGCTGCTGGTGCAGCTGTGCAAGGCGCTGGGCGCGCGCGTGATCGCGCTGGCGTCGACGTCCGCCAAGTGCGACGTCGCCCGCGCGGCCGGCGCGGACGAGGCGGTCACCTACGACGGCGACTGGGACGCAGCCGCGCGCGCGTTCGGCGGCGAGGGCGTGGACGTGGTGTACGAATCGGTCGGCTCCACGCTGATGCAGTCGCTCGAGGCAACGCGCACCGGCGGGCACGTGGTGTTCTACGGCTTCGCCGGCGGCGATCCGCCCACGATCGATCCGCGCGTGTTGATGGACGGGTCGAAGTCGATCACCGGCGGCGACCTGTGGAACGTGCTGCGCACCGCCAACGACCGCCGCACGCGCGCGGCCGAGCTGTTCGCGCACGTGCGCAGCGGCGCACTCAGGGTCGCCATCGATGCGCGCTACCCGTTGGCCGACGGCGCGGCGGCGCACGCGCACCTGGAAAGCCGGCGCGCGACCGGCAAGGTGCTGCTGGTCCCGTGAGCATGGACGCAGCGCACTGACGTGCGGGCCGCGCTGCGCCGCCTGCTGCTGCGCGCGCTGCGCAGCGATGCGCTGGCCTGCTTCGACGGCGCGGCCTGGTCCACCCGTTGCCTTCACTGCCGCGCGCACCTGCAGCTCCGCGGCGATGGCGAGGCGCTCGGCGTGGCCTCGCTCGAACACGTGGTGCCGCGGGCGTGGTTCGGCATGCGGGCGGCCGCGGCGCTGACCACGCGCGTTGGCGATGATCCCGACGACGCCCGCAACCTCGCCATCGCCTGCGCGCGCTGCAACCACGCCAAGGGCACCCGGCACGACGCGCGGGGACCCGGCGACACGCGCGCCCGCGATGTGGTCGCCGCGCTGCTCGATGCAAGGATGCAGCGATGGCAGGATGCGCCGGACCCGTCGCACGACGCGGGCCGTACATAGCCGCGATGCGCGGCGCGACATCGAGTGATGGAGCGCGCACGGGGATGGCACGTGCGGGCCGGTGCGCGCCGCTCCAGCGTCCGGGCGAGGTTCAACCCGGCGCATCCGCGCTGCGCGCTGGCGGGGCTACGACGATCGACCCGACCCGAGGCCTTCGATCTCCCCGTCCGACAACACCCGCCACGCGCCCTTCGCGAGCGTGCCGAGCGCCAGTCCGCCGATCGCCACCCGCACCAGCCGCAGCACGCGGATATCGAGGGCGTCGAGCACGCGCCGGATCTGCCGGTTGCGCCCTTCGTCCAGCACGATCTCGAGCCACGCGGTCTTGCCGCCGGTGCGGATGACGCATGCATCGGTGACAGACAGCAGCCCGCCATCGCTTGGCACGCCTGCACGCATTGCCGCGAGCGCCTCCATGCTCGGCACCGCATCGACCTGCACGTGGTACGTCTTGGACGGCCCCGTCGCCGGGTCGGTGATGCGCGCCGCCCAGGCCGGATCGTTGGTGAGCAGCAGCAGGCCCTCGCTGGCCTTGTCCAGCCGGCCCACCGGGGCCAGCCACGGCAGCGCGGGATCGTCGAGGCAGGCATACACGGTGTCGCGCCCGCGCTCGTCGCCGGCGGTGGTCACCAGCCCGCGCGGCTTGTTGAGCATCACCACCACGCGCGTCGGCGCGGCTCCCAACGGCGTGCCGTCGATGCTGATGCGGCTGCGCGCGGTGGTGGGGTGCTCGGGGTCGCGCACCACCCGTCCGTCGACCGCGACGCGGCCGTCGGCGATCCACCGCGCAGCCTGCGTGCGCGAGCACACGCCGCGCCTGGACAGCGCGCGCGCCAGCCCGTGGCGCACCGGCCTGGCGATCATCGTGGCTGCAGACGGCAGCACGGCCGCACTGGGCGGCCGTGGGCGGCGATACGGGCCAACCTCGCGGCTTTCAACCGCCGCCAGGCGCCGGGGTCGGCGTGGGGGTCGGCGTGGGGGCTGCCACGGGCATGCCCGCGGGCGTGGCGGCCGGCGCGGCCGGCAGCGGCGTCCCGTCGGGCGCCACGGTCGCCGGGGCAGGCGCGGGCGCCGGCATGCCGGCTCCGCGCGCCACGCGCACGCCCTTGGCCTTCATCCACGCGCTGAATTCGTCGGCGGTCATGCGCTTGCCGTTCTGGCTCATGTTGAAGCGCCACGGCGTGTTGTCGAATTCGGTCTTCGGCTTGTAGGCGGCCGGGTCGTCCGAGCTCGGCATCGCGCCGGGCACCGTCGCCTTCGCCACCGCGCGGCACTTCTCGATGTCGATGCGCAGTAGCACCTGGTCGACGGACAACGCCTCGTCGTAGGCCTGCGCCAGCACCCCCGTCGGCGCGCCCAGCCGCATGGTCGGCGCGGAGAGTTCGGCCGACAGCGGCGTGGAGGCCTGCGGCTGCAGCGGGGCCCGCTGCGTGAGCAGGCGCGCGCAATCCTGCGCGGATGCGTGCGCCGCCACGGCGCACAACGCGAAACCCAGGACCCACCGCGACATGGACGCGCCTCCGATCGATGTGGCGCGAGTGTAGCGCCGTGGCGCGCAGGCGGATGAAAGCCGCGCAGGCACGGCGCGTGCGCGGCGCCGCACCTCCTGCCCCGAAACGACGACGCCCGGCACGAGGCCGGGCGTCGGGTGTCGCAACCGCTGGCGTGCGATCAGTTCTGCACGTTCAGCTCGGTGCGGCGGTTGGTCTCGCTCTTGCAGCCCGGGAAGTCGTCACCCAGGTTCTCCAGCGGACGGCTCTCGCCGTAGCCGTTCGGGCCCGACAGGCGCGAGGCATCGATGCCGTTGCTGGTCAGGTAGTCGTACACGGCGCGCGAGCGACGGTCCGACAGGCCCTGGTTGTACGCGTCCGTGCCGCACTCGTCGGTGTGGCCGGCCACTTCAACGCGCAGCTCGGGGTAACGCTGCAGGATCGTGACCGCCTCGTTGAGGATGGCCACCGCGTCCGGACGCAGCGTCGAACGGTCGAAGTCGAAGTTCACGCCCTTCAGGTCGATCGACACCGGCACCGGGCAACCGTCCGGACCGATCGTCTGACCGGCCTGCGAGCCCGGGCACTTGTCGTTGCAGTTGTTGACGCCGTCGCCGTCGTCATCCAGGTCCGCGCAGTTCGGCGCGACCGGTGCCGGCGCGACCGGGGCGACCGGCTCGGGACCGAGCGGGATGATGACGCCGACCGAGGCGAGCACGTCGCCGAACCAGTCCTCGTCGGGCGCCGCGACGCTGGAATCGTCGAAGTCCGCGCGGTAGGCCAGCTCGGTGCGGATGCCAACGCGGCCGAGGTCGCCCTGCAGGCCCAGGCCCACCTTGGCGGCCATGTTGGCGTCCTCGCGCTGGCCCGGCGAGTTCGGGCTCGGGAACGCGTTGAACTCCTCCTCGGAGCGCTGCATGCCCACGCCGAACAGGGCGTACGGGTTCCAGTTGCGGCCTTCGGCGACGAAGTGGCGACGCACGTCGACCGACAGTCCGTACTGCGACCAGTTGAGGTCCTGGTTCACGTCGAAATTCGGGTTCTGGTAGTTGGCTTCCAGGTCCACCGACCACAGCGGGCTGAACTGGCGGCCGAATCCGATCGCGGCGAACGGGGCGTTGTTGGTGGTGCGGTCGTTGTCCTGCAGGTTCATGCCGACCGATCCGGTGACGTACCAGCGATCGTCGAACTCCTGGGCCTGCGCGGCAGGGGCGAGCGCGAGGCCCGCCAGCAGGGCGGCGCTCAGCAGACGCGTCTTCATGGGCAAATTCCTCGTGTGTTTGGGGCGATCAAGTCTCGCGTCGTCGTGTGACAACGCGCAGGCCACCGTGCGGCCACGGCATCCGGCGGCGGGACTCTAGCACCCGTCAACGCGATTGTTAAGGGACGTTAACAACGCCCCGGCGTCACGCCCATGCACAAAAGACGACGCCCGGCACGAGGCCGGGCGTCGGGTGTCGCAACCGCTGGCGTGCGATCAGTTCTGCACGTTCAGCTCGGTGCGGCGGTTGGTCTCGCTCTTGCAGCCCGGGAAGTCGTCACCCAGGTTCTCCAGCGGACGGCTCTCGCCGTAGCCGTTCGGGCCCGACAGGCGCGAGGCATCGATGCCGTTGCTGGTCAGGTAGTCGTACACGGCGCGCGAGCGACGGTCCGACAGGCCCTGGTTGTACGCGTCCGTGCCGCACTCGTCGGTGTGGCCGGCCACTTCAACGCGCAGCTCGGGGTAACGCTGCAGGATCGTGACCGCCTCGTTGAGGATGGCCACCGCGTCCGGACGCAGCGTCGAACGGTCGAAGTCGAAGTTCACGCCCTTCAGGTCGATCGACACCGGCACCGGGCAACCGTCCGGACCGATCGTCTGACCGGCCTGCGAGCCCGGGCACTTGTCGTTGCAGTTGTTGACGCCGTCGCCGTCGTCATCCAGGTCCGCGCAGTTCGGCGCAGCGACCGGCGCGGGGCCGACCGGGGCGACCGGCTCGGGGCCGAGCGGGATGATGATGCCCACCGAGGCGAGCACGTCGCCGAAGTAGTCGGGGCCGTCGTTGCGCTCCGGCGGCGGATCGTCGAGGGCCAGCGCGATGTCGCTGTCGTCGACCGCGTTGTTCACGCGATAGGCCAGCTCGGTGCGGATGCCGACGCGGCCGATGTCGCCCTGCAGGCCGAGGCCGAGCTTGCCGGCGACGCCGCTGAGCTCTTCATTGATCGGGCTGGGACCGGCGCCGGGGTTGTCGTACTCGGCCTCCTCGCGCTGGTAGCCGATGCCGGCCAGCACGTACGGGTTCCAGTTGCGGCCTTCGGCGACGAAGTGGCGGCGGAAGTCGAACGACACGCCGTACTGCGACCAGTTGAGGTCCTGGTTGGCGTCGAAGTTCGGGTTCTGGTAGTTGAGTTCGACATCGAACGACCACAGCGGGTTGAGCATCTTGCCCAGGCCGATGGCGGCGAACGGCGCATTGTTGGTCTGGCGCTCGTTGTCCTGCAGGTTCATGCCGACCGAGCCGGTCACGTACCAGCGGTCGTCGAACTCCTGCGCGGCGGCCGTCTGGGCCAGGCTCAGGCCACCCAGGAGGGCGGCACAGAGGAGCTTCTTGTTCATTCGTCTCTCCTAGTCATTGAAAACGGCAAACCGCGTCTTGCTGTTGCGAGTCGGGCGCCGGCGGGCGGCAAATCCGGGGCGGAGGTTAGGTCCGTTCAGGTGAAGACGGTGTTAACCCGGGCCTAACATTTACCGCGAGTTCCTCACCTTCGAGCGCATCGCACCTCGTCCATTCAGTTTCCCGCCATGCACGCGTGCGTGGCGTGACGGCCTTGGGCAGGTTCCTGCGCCTTTGCACGCGCGGCTGTCGCTCTGGCATCGTGCCCACCCCGTACGCCTGCGTATTCGTGACGATGACCGCTTCCCAGCTCGCCAGCGCCACGCCCCACGCGGTGTATCCCCACCTGTTCAAGCCCCTCGACCTGGGCTTCTGCACGCTGCCCAACCGCGTCCTGATGGGCTCGATGCACACCGGGCTGGAGGACCGCGCCGCCGACTTCCCGAAGCTGGCCGCGTACTTCGCCGAGCGGGCCGCCGGCGGCGTGGGGCTCATCGTTACCGGCGGCTTCGCGCCCAACGTAGTCGGCTGGCTGGCGCCGTTCGGCGGCAAGCTGAGCTGGCCGTGGGAGGTGGCCAAGCACCGGCAGGTCACCCGCGCGGTGCATGCGCACGGCGCGCGGATCTGCCTGCAGCTGCTGCACGCGGGGCGCTACGGCTACCACCCGTTGCAGGTCGCGCCCTCCAGCATCAAGTCACCCATCAACCCGTTCAAGCCGCGCGCGCTCACCGCGTTCGGCGTGCGCCGGCAGGTGGCCGCGTTCGCCAACGCCGCGCGCCTGGCGCGCGAGGCCGGCTACGACGGCGTGGAGGTGATGGGCTCGGAGGGCTACCTCATCAACCAGTTCACGGCGCCGCGCACCAACCAGCGCGCGGATGCGTGGGGCGGCGACGCCGCGCGGCGGCGGGAATTCGCGGTGCAGGTCGTGCGTGCGGTCCGCGAGGCCTGCGGCCCGGACTTCATCGTGATCTACCGGCTGTCGATGATCGACCTGGTCGACGGCGGCCTGACCTGGGACGAGGTCGTCGCGCAGGCGCAGGCGATCGAGGCGGCCGGCGCGACCCTGATCAACACCGGCATCGGCTGGCACGAGGCACGCATCCCCACCATCGCCACCTCGGTGCCGCGCGCCGCGTTCACCGGCATCACTGGGCGCCTCAAGCCGCACGTGCGGATCCCGCTGGTCACCACCAACCGCATCAACATGCCGCACGTCGCCGAGCGCATCCTCGCCGACGGCGAAGCGGACATGGTGTCGATGGCGCGCCCGCTGCTGGCTGACCCCGCGTGGGTGGCCAAGGCACGCGCCGGGCAGCCCGAGGCCATCAACACGTGCATCGCCTGCAACCAGGCCTGCCTGGACCACGTGTTCGAGAACAAGCGCGCCAGTTGCCTGGTCAACCCGCGTGCCTGCGCCGAGACCGAGCTGGTGTACGTGCCGACCCGGCAGCCGCGGCGCATCGCGGTGGTCGGCGCGGGGCCGGCGGGCATGGCGTGTGCCGCGGTGGCGGCGCAACGCGGGCACAGCGTCGTGCTGTTCGATGCACGCGCGCGGATCGGCGGCCAGTTCAACCTCGCCAAGCGCATTCCCGGCAAGGAGGAATTCCACGAAACGCTGCGCTATTTCGAGGGCGAGCTGGCGCGCCATGGCGTGGAGCTTCGGCTGGGCACCACCGCCGACGCCGCGGCGCTCGCCGGTTTCGACCATGTCGTCCTGGCAACCGGCATCGCACCGCGCGGCGTGGACTTCGACGGCCACGACCATCCGAAGGTCTGCAGCTACATCGATGTCCTGACCGGCTCGGTGGTGCCGGGCGCGCGCGTGGCGATCGTCGGCGCGGGCGGGATCGGTTTCGACGTCGCCGAGTTCCTCGTGCATGGCGCGCACGACGTGGCGGTCGACGCGGTGGACGCGCAGGCGTGGCGGCGCGAATGGGGCGTGGACCTGGCCTACACCGATGCACGCGGCGGGCTTGCGCCGCCAGAGCCGGCGCCGCCTGCGCGCGAGGTGTGGCTGCTGCAGCGCAGCCCCGGCAAGCCCGGCGCGCGGCTGGGCAAGACCACCGGCTGGATCCACCGCGCGACGCTGAAGGCGCGGCGCGTGCACATGCATGGGAGCGTCGAATACGTGCGCGTCGACGACGCGGGGTTCCATGTCCGGATCGACGGCGTCGACACCCTGCTGCCCGTCGACAACGTGGTCACCTGCGCCGGGCAGGTCCCGCATCGCCCGCTCGCCGACGCGCTGGCAGGCTCCGGAGCCTCGGTGCACGTCATCGGCGGCGCGGACGTGGCTGCCGAACTCGATGCCAAGCGCGCGATCGACCAGGGGAGCCGGCTGGCCGCGGCGCTCTGAACGCGTAGTTCGCCGCGCGCCGCCGCGCACGAAAGTCGAGGACATCCGGGCACTTGCGGCGTCGATTCACCCGGCGTTTACCTCCTCGCCGATAGGGTGCGCGCGCTTTCCGCCGCCCTCCCCCGCGGCAACCCGGCGCTCGCCGCAATCGCGGCAGGTGCGACAGGGCCAAGCGTGCCGCAGAGCCGCCGCCCTCCCCAGACCACCAAGTCGACCGTGCCACGGCCGCAGGGCTGTGCGCGCGCGCGACGCAACGGAGCAAGGAGTCCGTGCCATGAAACTCGCCTGGATCCTCTGGATGACCTCGGTGCTGCCCCCGCAGGCCGCCGATTCGCTGTGCCTGTCCACCACCGTCTATCTGGAGGCGCGCGACCAGTCGGTGCGGGGCCAGCAGGCCGTTGCCGAGGTCGCGCTGCGCCGCCGCGACAGCGGTCTGTGGGGCGACACGCTGTGCGACGTGGTGACCGCCCGCTACCAGTTCGCGCCCACGCTGGTGCCGCCGAGCACGAGCATCGGCTTTTCGCCGGTGTGGCAGCGCTCGATCGACGTCGCGTTCGATGCCGAACGCAACTGGTCGCTGCCGCTGGGCCAGCGCCGCGAGATCGTGCCTGGCGCCAGCCATTTCATGGCCCACGCGATCGCGCGTCCATCGTGGGCCAACACCAACCCGGTGGCCACGATCGGCGACCACACGTTCCTGGCGGTGCAGCCCCTGCCGGCGCGCCGCTGACGCAACGCAGCGGCCCAGCGGCGGGCATCGTGCGTCGACGCCCGCGGCGCCATCCTCGGCATCTTCCGACAGCAGGATGACCGCATGAAGCTCTACTCCTCGCCGGGCGCGTGCTCGCTGGCCGACCACATCGCCCTGCACTGGGCCGGTGCCACGTTCGACGTGCAACTGGTCGACCGCGCGCAGCGTCGCGAGCCGGCGTTCCTTGCGCTCAATCCCGCCGGCGCGGTGCCGGTGCTCGAGCACGATGGATGGGTGCTGACGCAGAACGCCGCGATCCTGCACTACATCGCCGACCTGCATCCGCAGGCCGGGCTCGCCGGCACGACCCCGCGCGAGGCCGCGGAGGTCAACCGCTGGCTCTCCTTCCTCAACGCCGACGTGCATCCGGCGTTCCATCCGCTGTTCGGTTCCACCGCGTTCCTCGAGGATGCCGGCACCATCGACAAGACCAAGGACGCAGCGCGCGCCAAGCTGCGCGGGCTGTTCGAGCGGCTGGATGGCCAGCTCGAGGGCCGCGACTGGCTGACCGGCACGCGGTCGCTAGCCGATCCCTACTTGTTCGTGGTGCTGCGGTGGGCCCGCGCGACGGGCGTAGACCTGTCCGGACTCTCCAACCTCGACGCCTTCGCCAAGCGCATGCGGGCCGATGCCGGCGTCAAGGCGGCGATGGAGGCCGAGGGGCTCTAGGCGCGGGGCGCCCGCGTGGGATGCGTGGCGCTCGCGCGTCAGCCGTCGTCGCGCCAGTGCCGCGCCATCTCCATGAAGGCGAACGACGCCGACCAGGCGACCATCATCAGGCCGATCAACGCCTCGGCCCCGGCGAGCCAGCGGATCGGACCCTGCGGGGCGAGGTCGCCGAAGCCGACGGTCGAATAGGTCATCGCCGACAGGTAGAAGGCGTCGAACACCGAGGCCTCCTGTGCGCCGGCGATGCTGCCGGTGCCGGCGAGCTGCATCAGTGCCCAGAACGCGCTGCCGAACACCACGATCTCCAGCGCATGCAGCGCGATCAGGCCGAAGAACGTCCACAGCATCAACCGGCGCCCGGGGCCGCCCAGTGGGCCGGTCGAGTCTCGCCGGCGCAGGTGGCGATCGCGCGCGAAGCGCCGCCCCAGGGCCAGCAAGCCCTCGTAATGCATTAGCACCACCACGGCCACGGTCAGTCCCGTGGCCGCGATCACCTGCATGTGCACCAGCAGCGGCGCGGACATGCTTAGCGGCGGTCGATCGCCACGTAGTCGCGGTCATCCGGACCGGTGTAGTTCGCGCTCGGGCGGATGATCTTGCCGTCCTCGCGCTGCTCGATGACGTGCGCACTCCAGCCGGTGGTGCGCGCGATGACGAACAACGGGGTGAACATCGGCGTCGGGATGCCCATCATGTGGTAGGCCGATGCGCTGTACCAGTCGAGGTTGGGGAACATCTTCTTGGTGTCCATCATCAGCGTCTCGATGCGCTCGGACACGTCGAACAGCACCTGGTTGCCACCGGCCTTGCACAGGCTGCGCGAGAGTTCCTTGATGATCGGGTTGCGCGGGTCGCCGATGGTGTACACCGGATGGCCGAAGCCGATGATGATTTCCTTCTTCTCCATCCGCGCGCGGATGTCGGCCTCCGCTTCGTCGGCCGTCGAGTAGCGGCTGATGATGTCCATCGCCACCTCGTTGGCGCCGCCGTGCTTGGGCCCGCGCAGCGCGCCGATCGCGCCGGTGATGCACGAGTGCAGGTCACTGCCGGTGCCGGCGATCACCCGCGCGGTGAAGGTCGAGGCGTTGAATTCGTGCTCGGCGTACAGGATCAGCGACTTGTCGAGCGCATCGGCATGCAGCTTCGACGGCGCCTCGCCATGCAGCAGGTGCAGGAAGTGCGCGGCGACCGACTCGTCCCCGGTCTCGACGTCGATGCGGCGGCCGTTGCGGGTGAAATGCCACCAGTACAGCAGCATCGAACCGAAGCTGGCGATGAGCTTGTCGGCGATGTCACGCGCTTCGCTGGCCGGGTGCCCTTCGCGCTCCGGCAGCACCGTGCCCAGCACCGAGCAGCCGGTGCGCAGCACGTCCATCGGATGCGCATTGGCCGGCACCAGTTCCAGCGCCTCGGTGACGATCACCGGCAGCCCGCGCAGGCGCCTGAGCTTGGTCTTGTAGGCGTCGAGCTGCGACTGCGTGGGCAGCGCGCCGTGCACCAGCAGGTGCGCGACTTCCTCGAACGTCGACTTCGTCGCCAGGTCGTGGATGTCGTAGCCGCGGTAATGCAGGTCATTGCCGCTGCGCCCCACCGTGCACAGCGCGGTGTTGCCCGCGGCGGTGCCTGACAGGGCGACGGACTTCTTGGGCTTGGGCAGCGTGCTGGTGGTGTCGCTCATCGTGGCCTCGTTCTGGAGATGAGGGCTGAGGGCTGAGGGCTGAGGGCCGAGGGCTGGACAGCGACAGCTCGCCCTGACCCTGTGTGCGTCCGCGGCACTCTGTTTTGATCGGAAGGGAACGGGTACGGGGTGAAATGAAGAAGGTGTCGCAGGCTCTTCAGCCCTCGGCCCTCAGCCCTCGGCCCTGTTCCCCGAAAACAACGCATCCAGCTTGTCCTCGTAGGCGTGGTAGCCGAGGAAGTCATACAACTCCGCGCGCGTCTGCAGCGTGTCGATGATCGACTTCTGCGTGCCCTCGCGGCGCACCGTCTCGTAGAAGTTGAGCGCGGCCTTGTTCATCGCCCGGTACGCGCCGCAGCAATACAGCGCCATGTCCACGCCCGCACCGCGCAGCTCGTCGGTGGTGAAGAACGGGGTGGAGCCGAACTCGGTGAGGTTGGCGAGGATCGGCACCTGCACCGCGGCCTTGAACCTGCCATAGTCCTCGAGCGTGTTCATCGCCTCGGGGAAGATCATGTCGGCGCCGGCCTCCACGTAGGAATGCGCGCGCTCGATGGCCGCATCGAGGCCTTCCACGGCCGCGGCGTCGGTGCGCGCCATGATCACGAAGTCCGCGTCGGTGCGTGCATCCACCGCGGCTTTCACCCGATCCACCATCTCGGCCTTCGGGACCACTTCCTTACCAGGACGGTGGCCACATCGCTTTTGGCCGACCTGGTCCTCCATGTGCACCGCGGCCACGCCCACGCGCTCGAAGCTGCGAATGGTGCGCGCGATGTTGAACGCCCCGCCCCAGCCGGTGTCGATGTCGACCAGCAACGGCAACTGCGTGGCTTCAACAATGCGGCGCGCGTCGGTGAGCACGTCTTCCATCGTGCTGATGCCGAGATCCGGCATCCCCAGCGAATTCGCCGCGACGCCGCCACCGGACAGGTACAGCGCGCGATAGCCGGTGCGCTTTGCCATCAAGCCGGCGTACGCGGTGATCGCGCCCATGACCTGCAGCGGGGTTTCCGAGGAGAGTGCTGCGCGGAACTCTGTGCCCGCGGAGTGATGCGACATGACGACCTCGTTGACTCGTGAAATCGTCATCCCCGCGAAGGCGGGGATCCAGTGACCCTCACTCGTGAACAGCTAGGTCGCTGGATTCCCGCCTGCGCGGGAATGACGAGCAAAAGCGAATCGCAGACACGGACTGCGCGACGACGAAGGCGGCCTTGGCCGCCTTCGCACGCATCACGTCAACAGATGCGCCACGCCCTCGCGCTCTTCTTCGAGCTCGGCCAGCGTCTTGTCCATTGCCTTGCGGCTGAACTCGTCAACCTCGAGACCCTGCACGCGCGTGTATTCGCCATTCGCGCAGGTCACCGGCACGCCGTACATCACGCCCTCGGGGATGCCGTAGCTGCCGTCGGACGGCACGCCCATCGTCACCCACCTGCCGTTGCTGCCCAGCACCCAGTCGCGGATGTGGTCGATGGCCGCGTTGGCCGCGGACGCCGCCGACGACAGGCCGCGCGCCTCGATGATCGCGGCGCCGCGCTTGCCCACCTGCGGGATGAAGGTGCTCGCGTTCCAGTCGGCGTCGTTGATCGCATCCTTCAGCGACTTGCCGTTCGCGGTGGCGAAGCGGTAGTCGGGGTACATCGTCGGCGAGTGGTTGCCCCAGACGATGAGCCTCTCGATGTCACCGACCGCCACGCCCGCCTTGTTGGCGAGCTGGCTCAGCGCGCGGTTGTGGTCCAGGCGCAGCATGGCGGTGAAGTTCTTCGCCGGCAGGTCCGGCGCGGACTTCATCGCGATGTAGGCATTGGTGTTGGCCGGGTTGCCGACCACGAGCACCTTGACGTTGCGCGAGGCGACCTTGTTCAGCGCGGCGCCCTGCGCGGTGAAGATCTTCGCGTTCTCCAGCAGCAGGTCCTTGCGCTCCATGCCCGGGCCGCGCGGACGCGCGCCGACCAGCAAGGCGATGTCGGCGTTCTTGAACGCGACCTCGGCGTCATCGGTGCCGACCATGCCAGCCAGCAGCGGGAACGCGCAGTCCTCCAGCTCCATCATCACGCCGCGCAGCGCGGCCTGCGCCTTCTCCATCGGCAGCTCGAGCATCTGCAGGATCACCGGCTGGTCCTTGCCGAGCATCTCGCCGGAGGCGATGCGGAACAGCAGCGAATAGCCGATCTGGCCGGCGGCTCCGGTGACGGCGACGCGGACGGGTTGTTTCATCTGAAGCTCCGAAAGCGGGAACAGGGAACGGGGAACAGGGAAGCAAGGCGAGACGAACTGTGTCGACCCAGGCGAGAGAGCAGTGGAGCGAAACGTGAGGCGGAGCGACCGCTTCCCCGTTCCCTATTCCCCGTTCCCGCCGTTTCGTTACGCAAGCTCGCCGAAGAATTCCACGATGCGCTGCAGCCCCGGCTCCAGCTGCGGCGTCGGGCATGTGTAGCTGATTCGCATCGCGCGAGGCTCGCCGAAGGCGGAACCGGGCACGCAGGCCACGCCCTTGGTCTCCAGCAGCGCGTTGCAGAACTCGACGTCGTTGCCGATCGCAAGGCCACTCGGCGCGTGGGTCCTGCCGTACGCCACGCTGATGTCCGGGAAGACATAGAACGCACCCTGCGGACGCGGGCAGACGACGCCGTCGATGCCGGCCAGCGCCGCCATCACCAGGTCGCGCTTGGCCTGGAACTCGGCGCACTTCTGCACGGTGACGTCCTGCGGCCCGCACAGCGCGGCGATCGCCGCGGCCGTGGTGACCTCGGGCAGGTTGGTGATGTGGTTGGAGTTCATCGTCGTCACCGCCTGCGCGACGACTTCGGGGCCGGCCATGAAGCCCACGCGCCAGCCCGGCATGCCGTAGGTCTTGGACAGCGAGTCGATGAAGATCACGCGGTCGCGCAGCTCGGCACGCGCCTGCACGAAGTTGTGGTAGCCCACGCCGTCGAACACCATCCGGTTGTAGATGTCGTCGGTGATCACCCACGTGTCCGGGTGCCTGACCAGCACGTCCGCGAGTGCGGCGACCTCGGCCTGCGAATACACCATGCCGGTCGGGTTGGAGGGGTTGTTGAACAGGAACACCCGCGGCTTCTTCGCCAGCGCGGCATCGAGCTGCGCCGGGGTCAGCTTGTAATCCTGCGCCGCGGGGCACGGCAGCAGGTCGATCGTCGCGTTGCAGATCTCGGCGATGTCGAGGTAGCTGGTCCAGTACGGCGCCGGGAACGCGATGGTGTCGCCCTCGTCCAGCAGCGCCTCGCAGATGTTGTAGATGACGTGCTTGGCGCCGATGCCGGTGGCGCAGTTGACGCGCCCGTAGCCGGACAGCCCGATCTTGGCGATGTGGGCCAGGAACGCGTCCAGCAGCGCGTCGCTGCCGCGGTTGCTGCCGTACTGGCCGGAGTCTTTCGCCAGCGCTTCACGCGCGGCGGCATAGACGTGCTCGCCGGGCAGGAAGTTGGGTACCCCGATCGAGAAACTGATGACGTCGCGGCCCTCGGCCTTGAGTCGCTTGGCTTTTTCGGCGACCTGCATGATCGCGCTGGGCTTGGCGCGACCGATGCGCCGGGCGAGCTGGGGCATCGCGTGACCTCGTGGGGTTCGACTCGAACGGCTCGAAGAGATTCGAAGGGATTTCGACGCAAACGGCTCGAAGACCAGGCCCGCGACACAGGCCCGTGGGAGACGAAAATGCTAGCACAGCAGCGCGTTCCAACCGGCCCCACCCCCGCCCCGCGCACCGCGCGGCAGTGGCTCGTCGCGGTGGCCCTGCTGGCCTGCCTGACGCTGGCCGGCTGCGCGACCACGCAGGTGCGCACGGCACGCGACGACGCGGGCCAGCCGGTGCGGATCGATGGCAGCGTGGTGCTGGTCGAGCCCGACATCGAGCTCTACGAACTGCTCGCCGGCGGGGCGCAGGAACCGCGCCAGGCCTGGACCGAAGCGGCGCGCCGGCTGTACCCGCAGGCCGCGCGCGACGTGCTGCAGCGCCAGGGCATCGTCCTGCGCCCTGACTTCGCGATTTCCCCGCGCCTGGACAGCGACGACCGCATCCGCCAGCTGTACCTGCTCAACCAGGCCGTGTCGATGAGCATCCTCCAGTACGCCGGCCCCGGCATGCAGCAAGGCCTGCGCAACAAGCGCGGGCGCTTCGACTGGACGCTCGGCCCTGGCGTCTCGGTGTTGCGCGAGGCGACCGGGGCGGACTACGCGTTGTTCACCTACGTGCGCGACAGCTACACCAGCGGCGGGCGCGCGGCGATGCGCGTGATCGGGCTGGTGCTGCTGGGCGGGGACATCGGTGGCGGGGTGCAGATCGGCCTGGCATCGCTGGTGGACCTGCGCACCGGGCGCGTCGTCTGGCACAACCTGCTGGTGGACCAGGCCGGCGACCTGCGTGACGAGGCGGGCGCGCGTGAAACCGCCGACGACCTGCTGCGCGGGGTGCGCAGGTGAGCGCCCGCCTGGCGATCGCGGCACTGGCTTGCGCCTGCATGCTCGCCGGATGCGCCACCCGCGCACCGGTGCGCGAACAGGCGCCGGGCAGCCGCCCCGCCGCCGGGAGCGACGAGGCCGAGCTCTGGTACGCGATGGAACGCGCCGAACGCGAGCTGCAACGCTCCCCGCAACTGGTGCGCGACCCCGCGCTCAACGCCTACCTGCGCCAGGCCGCCTGCGCGGTTGCCGCCGAGCACTGCCGCGACATGCGCGTGTACGTGATGAACGTGCCCGAGTTCAACGCCATGATGGCGCCCAACGGCATGATGATCGTCTGGAGCGGCGCACTGCTGCGCTTCCGCGACGAGGCGGAGATGGCGTTCGTGCTCGGCCACGAAGCCGGCCATTTCCGCGCGCAGCATTCGCTCCGGCAGTGGCGCCGCATCAAGGACACCTCCGCGGCGCTGTCGGTATTCCAGTTGCTCGCCTATGGCGCGGGCGTACCCGACGCGGCGATGCTCGGCGCGCTGGCGGGCTACCTCAACCTGTTCAAGTTCAGTCGCGACCAGGAGCGGGAGGCCGACCGCCTCGGCTTCGATGCCAGCGTCGCGCAGGGCTACGACCCGCGCGCCGGCGTCGACCTCTGGGCCCGCCTGAAACGCGAGGAAGAGACGCGACGCTACGATCGGCAGGCCGCGGTGTTCATGACGCATCCTGCCACCGCCGAGCGGCTGGCCGACGTCACCGCCGCCGCCGCCGCCGAACCCGGCGGCGAGCGCGAACGGCGACGCGACGCATACCGTGCAGCCACGCGTCCGTTCCTGGAGACATGGCTGGCCGACGAGCTCGGGCGCCGCCGCTATGCGAGTTCGCTGCTGGTGATCGGCGAGCTGCTCGCCGACGCACCGCCGGCCGACCGGGGCGTGCTGACCTTCTACCTCGGCGAGGCACACCGCCGCCGCAACGCCGCCGGCGACCGCGATCGCGCGGCGCAGCTGTATGCGCAGGCGGTGGCGATGGACGGCACGCCCGCAGCCGCATGGCGCGAACACGGCTACGCGCTGCGCGCAGCCGGGCGCACCGCTCATGCGCGCGCCGCGCTGCGCAGGTACCTCGACACCGCCCCGCGCGCGGACGACCGCGCCTTCGTGCAACGCGAACTGGACCGACTGGGAGGCGCGCCATGACCGCGACCCGTTGCCTGATCGACCGAGCCGCCACGACCGCATCGCGCGCGTGTCCGCATGCATCCATCCGAGCGCCGGCGTCCCGATCGCGGGTCGCGCTGCGCACTGCGCTGCTGGCCATGCTCGTGCTCGCACTCGTGGCCTGCGCGGCCGGCGGCCCGCTGGTTCGCCCGGGCCCCAACCCCGCCGGCGGCAGGCTGCTGATCGACAGCGAGATGGAGTGGACGCGCATCGGCGGCCCGCGCTACCAGCTCTGGACGATCGACGGCGAACTGCTCAACCGCCTTTACCTCGTGCCCAACGTCCGCGAGCGCGAATTCATCTTCCTCGGCCAACGCGAAACCCGCCGCCGCCCGGACGGCGCGTTCTACAAGCGGGGCATGCGCGGCGACGAGTTGCGCGACCTCGTCATCGACGGCCTGCGCGCGGCCGGCGGCGTCAACATCACCAGCCAGAACCTGCGCCCGGCGACATTCGCTGGCCGCGAGGGGCTTCGCTTCGAACTCGACCTCGCCAACGAGCAGGGCCTGCGCTACCAGGGCCAGGTGGCGATGTTCGAACACGAGCGCGGGCTCGCGCTGGCCATCTTCCTGGCGCCCGGCGAGTACTACTACCCGCGCGACGCGGCGCGGGTCTCCCGGATGCTCGACACCCTGCGCCTGCGCTGACGCGACGCGCTCGGCTTGGCTCAGGCACGAAAGGCGCGGCCCTGGCGGTCGCGCCCTCCGCCTTGCAGTCACGGGCGCGCGTTGGCGTCCAGCGTGCGGTTCCAGTCGGCCACGCGATCAGCCTTCGCGGCCAGTGCCGCGTCGGCATCGCCTTCGATCGTCACCGACTTGATCGTGTCGCCCTGGCGGACGCTGTCGACCACGTCCTGCCCTTCGAGCACCTTGCCGAACACGGTGTGCTTGCCGTCCAGCCACGGGCAGGCCACGTGGGTGATGAAGAACTGGCTGCCGTTGGTCCCGGGGCCTGCGTTCGCCATCGAGAGCACGCCGCGCTCGTGGCCGAGGCCATTGCGGGTCTCGTCCTCGAAGCGGTAGCCCGGGCCACCGGTGCCCGTGCCTTGCGGGCAGCCGCCCTGGACCATGAAGTCGTTGATGACGCGGTGGAAGTTCAGTCCGTCGTAGTAGCCGCGCTTGGCCAGGTTGACGAAGTTCGCGACCGTCAGCGGGGCCTTTTCGGGCTCGAGCTGGATGCGGATCGGGCCGCGGTCGGTGTCGAAGGTGGCAGTGAGGCTCATGGCGGCTCCTGTGGGGTTTGACGCGGATGAACGCGGATCGGTGCGGACGGCAGCACGCCTCGGGTGCCGCGGCCTGCCTTGCCGGACTTGGCCATCTCCGAGCTGGTCCGCGAATGCAAGCCTTCAGCCCGTGCCCGGCATTCCGGAAACGCGAGCCGGCTATAATAGCCGGCTTCCTTCCAGCCCTCTGGCGTCCCTCGACGGCGCCGCGACGCCATGTCCATTGAACGCCTGCGCAACATCGCCATCGTCGCCCACGTCGACCACGGCAAGACCACCCTCGTCGACTGCCTGCTCAAGCAGTCCGGCACGTTCAGCGAACGCGTCGTCCTCGCCGAACGCGTGATGGACAGCAACGACCAGGAGAAGGAACGCGGCATCACCATCCTGTCGAAGAACACCGCGATCACCTGGAACGGCAACCGCATCAACATCGTCGACACCCCGGGCCACGCCGACTTCGGCGGCGAGGTCGAGCGCGTGCTGTCGATGGTCGACTCGGTGCTGATCCTTGTCGACGCGATGGACGGGCCGATGCCGCAGACGCGCTTCGTGACCCAGAAGGCGTTCGCGATGGGATTCAAGCCCATTGTTGTGGTCAACAAGATCGACCGCCCCGGCGCGCGCCCGGACTGGGTGATCGACCAGGTGTTCGACCTGTTCGACAAGCTCGGCGCGACCAACGAGCAGCTGGATTTCCCGATCGTGTATGCGTCCGCGCTGCACGGTTACGCCAGCCTCGACGACAGCGCGCGCGACGGCGACATGACGCCGCTTTACGAGGCGATCATGCAGCACGTCCCCGCGCCCAGCGTCGACAAGGACGGCCCGTTCCAGATGCGCATCAGCCAGCTGGACTACAACAACTTCGTCGGCCTGATCGGCGTGGGCCGCATCCAGCGCGGCAAGGTGCGCACCAACATGCCGGTCAGCGTGGTCGACCGCGAAGGCAGGAAGCGCCAGGGCAAGGTGCTGCAGGTGCTGGGCTTCATGGGCCTGGAACGCGTGGAAGTGCCCGAAGCCGAGGCCGGCGACATCATCGCGATCTCCGGCGTCGCCGACCTGTCGATCTCCGACACCGTCTGCGCGCTCGACACGCCCGAGGCACTGCCCGCCCTGACCGTCGACGAGCCGACCATCTCGATGACCTTCCAGGTCAACAACTCGCCGTTCGCCGGGCACAAGGAGCTGTCGGGCGGCAAGTTCCTCACCAGCCGCCAGCTGCGCGAGCGCCTGGAGCGCGAGACGCTGCACAACGTCGCGCTCAAGGTCGAGGAAGGTTCGGACCCGGACAAGTTCCTGGTGTCCGGCCGCGGCGAACTGCACCTGTCGGTGCTGATCGAGACGATGCGCCGCGAGGGCTACGAGCTGGCCGTGTCGCGGCCGGAAGTGATCATCAAGGAGATCGACGGCCAGCAGATGGAGCCCATCGAGCAGCTCGTGGTCGACATCGAGGAGCAGCACCAGGGCGGCGTGATGGAGAAGCTCGGCGTGCGCAAGGCGCAGCTGAAGAACATGGAGCCCGACGGCAAGGGTCGCGTGCGCCTGGACTACATGATCCCGGCACGCGGCCTGATCGGCTTCCAGAACGAGTTCCGCACGCTGACCCAGGGGTCGGGCCTGCTGTTCCACGTGTTCGACCATTACGGCCCCAGGGAAACCGGCGCGATCGCCAAGCGCATCAACGGCGTGATGATCGCCAACGCGCCCGGCGCGACCCCGGCGTATTCGCTGGGCCCGCTGCAGGAACGCGGCCGGCTGTTCGCGGCCGAGGGCGACAACGTCTACGAAGGCCAGCTGGTCGGCATCCACTCTAAGGACAACGACCTCACCGTCAACGCGATCAAGACCAAGCCGCTGACCAACATGCGCGCGTCGGGCAAGGACGATGCGATCCAGCTGACGCCGGCACTGAAGTATTCGCTCGAGCAGGCGCTGGACTTCATCGAGGACGACGAGCTCGTCGAGGTGACGCCGAAGGAAATCCGCCTGCGCAAGAAGTTACTGACCGAAAGCGATCGCAAGCGCGCGAGTCGCGCTGCCTGACCAGGAAGTCGGCGCCCTCCATGTGTCCGTCGCACGGAGGGCGCAAGGCGATGCGCGTGGAGGCTGCCCGTCGGTAACGCACGAGGCAGCATCGAGACGTACGTTCGCTGGATTGCGCGGGTCCGACGCCGGCGCGCGATGCGCGAACGGTTACTCCGGATGCGCCTGCTTGCGCACGATGCGCATCGCGACTTCCAGCGCCTGCTCGTAGTTCAGGCGCGGATCGACGGTGGAGCGATACGCGCGTTCCAGGTCGGTCTCCGTCAGCTCACGCGCGCCGCCGAGGCATTCGGTGACGTCCTCGCCGGTCAGCTCCAGGTGCACCCCGCCCAGGCGAGTGCCGGCCGCCGCATGCAGGTCGAACGCGTCCTCCAGCTCGCTGCCGATGTTGGCGAAGCGACGCGTCTTGTAGCCGTTGCTGGTGGACTCGGTGTTGCCGTGCATCGGGTCGCAGATCCACAGCACGCGGCGCCCGTCGCGCCGCACCGCGTCGAGCAGCGGGGGCAGGCGCGACTGGATCTGCGCGGCGCCCATGCGGTGGATGAAGGTCAAGCGGCCGGGTTCGTCGTCGGGATTGAGCACGTCGACCAGCCGCAACAGCTGGTCGGGCGTGACCCCCGGGCCGACCTTGACCGCCACCGGGTTGCGCAATCCGCGGAAGTATTCGACGTGCGCACCGTCGGCAGCGGCGGTGCGCATGCCGATCCACGGGAAATGGGTGGACAGGTTGAACCAGCCCCAGTGGCGCGGCACCTGGCGCGTCAACGCCTCCTCGTACGGCAGCAGCAGCGCCTCGTGCGAGGTGTAGAAGTCGACGCGGTTGAGGTTGTGCACCTCGGCGCCGGACAGCGTCTCCATGAAGCGCACCGCGTCGCCGATCGCATCGACCATGCGGCGGTATTCGTCGGCAAGCGGCGAGTGGCCGACCCAGCCGAGGTTCCAGTACTCCGGATGGTGCAGGTCGGCGAAGCCGCCATCGATCAGCGCGCGGACGAAATTCATCGTCATCGCCGAGCGGGCGTGCGCCTTGATCATCCGGCGCGGATCGGGCCGGCGCGAGGCGGCGTCGAACACGGGCGCGTTGACCATGTCGCCGCGATAGCTGGGCAGCGTCACTCCACCGATCGTCTCGGTGTCGGCCGAGCGCGGCTTGGCGTACTGCCCAGCGAAGCGCCCCACCCGCACCACCGGCTTGCGCAGCCCGTGCACCAGCACCAGCGACATCTGCAGCAGCACCTTGAGGCGGTTGCTGATCACCTCGCTGGTGCACGCGTCGAAGCTCTCCGCGCAGTCGCCGCCCTGCAGCACGAAGCGCTTGCCTTCCTGCGCCTCGGCGAGCTGCTGCCGGAGGCTCAGGATTTCCCACGACGTCACCAGGGGCGGCAGGCCGCGCAGTTCGCCGAGGACCGACGCCAGCTCGCCGGCGTCCGGGTAGTGCGGAAGCTGCGTGGCGGTTCGCGCCTGCCACGAGGCCGGCGTCCAGCCGGCGGGCAAGTGCACGGGCGCGAGGTGGCGGTCGGGCGCGGGCATCAGCGCACTCCCGCCCGACGGAACGCGGCCCAGAGGGCCCACGCGCCGAGTACCACGAAGCACACCAGGCTCCACGCGGGCATCGACAGGCCCAGGAAGGTCCAGTCGATCACCGTGCAGTCGCCCTTCGCCGCCAGCACGCGCTTGGCGCCGCCCAGCCACCCCTGCGTTTCCACCAGGTAATCCCAACCCGGCGCACAGCTCGGCATCGGCGGCGGGAACACCTGAGTCCAGACATGCTTGCCGGCAATGCCGATCCCGATCGCGGCCGCCAGGCCGGCCAAGACGCCATAGGCGCGTCGCGTGCCCTGCGCGCGCGGCGCATGCAGGGCGCCGACCAGGAACACGAAGCCCAGCACGGCGAACGCGAGGCGCTGGAAGATGCACATCGGGCACGGCTCGAACCCGCCCACGAACTGCGCGTACAGCGCGTAGCCGAGGATGGCGGCACAGGCGAGCGCGCCGAGCAGGAACCGTGTGCGGAACGAAGCGGAAGGGGAACGGAGCGGCATGGCGGAACGATACGTGGCGCCGTCGCGTCGCGCAAAAGGAACGGGGATGCGCGGTGCAGGCCGCTTCATGAACGCACGCGCGTTTGGCCGGCCTCAGGTTGCGAGGCCCGATCGCGAGCGATGCGCCGCTTCTGGCGTGGCTTCGATAGGCTGGACCAGCGCCGCTGCGTCGCGCCCCCGCTCGTGGCGTGCGAGCGCTCCGCAGCGCGTTCCATGGGGCCTTGAACGACGAAACCCGGGCCAGGGCCCGGGTTCCAGTCGGCATCGACGGTGCGAGCGACGCGTTTGCGTTACTCGGCGGCCACCGGGCGGTCGACCAGCTCGACGTACGCCATCGGCGCGTTGTCGCCGGCGCGGAAACCGCACTTGAGGATGCGCAGGTAGCCACCCGGGCGGCTGGCGTAGCGCGGGCCGAGCACCGTGAACAGCGTGCCGACGGCCTCCTTGTCGCGCAGGCGCGAGAAGGCGAGGCGGCGGTTGGCGACGCCGTCGGTCTTGGCGAGCGTGATCAGCGGCTCGGCGACGCGACGCAGCTCCTTAGCCTTGGGCAGCGTGGTGCGGATCAGCTCGTGCTTGATGAGCGAGGCGGCCATGTTGGTGAACATGGCATCGCGGTGGGCGCTGGTGCGGTTGAACTTGCGTCCGGCTTTCTGGTGGCGCATGGCGGTGGTCCTGTGTCTAGGGAATGCTGGAACTGTTGGACATCGTTGTCGCCGTCATGGCGTTGGAGCTTGGACTGCGGATGGTCCGGGCCGGTCGGGTCCTTGATCGGCGTGCCGCGGGTCTTGGACCCGTCGGGTGGTGGTGCGGTGGAGCGGTTGCGGTGTTGTGGCGACTTCGCTTGTTCGTAAGCGAAGTCGCTACGTACATCATGAAGCGGGAGCGGAGGCCGCGGCTTCGCCGCGTTTGCACTGCCCTGCCAAGCGCATGGCGCTTGGCGTTCGTTGACGCACGCAGCAGTGCCGCGCGACTCGTTTAATTCAACGCGGCCATCCGTGGCGGGACATCTTCGACTGCGGGGAGTCCGGCCCGGCCATCCATGGCCGGTCGCTAAGCAACGCGCGGACTGCCGATAGGGCAGTCCGCAAGCGCGTTGCTTAGCCCATCATCCCGTGCGACGCGACGCCGGCGGGGGGCCAGTTCTCGAGCTTCATGCCGAGCGACAGGCCGCGCTGCGCGAGGACTTCCTTGATCTCGGTCAGCGACTTCTTGCCAAGGTTCGGGGTCTTGAGCAGCTCGACCTCGGTCTTCTGGATCAGGTCGCCGACGTAGTAGATGCTCTCGGCCTTCAGGCAGTTGGCCGAACGCACGGTCAGCTCGAGGTCGTCGATCGGGCGCAGCAGGATCGGGTCGACGCCGCTGGCGGCCGGCTTGGCCGCGCCACGGTCACGGTGCGTGAAGTCACCGAACACGCTGAGCTGGTCGCTCAGGATGTCGGCGGCCGTGCGCACGGCTTCCTCGGCGTCGATCGTGCCGTTGGTCTCGATGTCCAGCACCAGCTTGTCGAGGTCCGTGCGCTGCTCGACGCGGGCAGCCTCCACCGCGTACGCCACGCGGCGCACCGGCGAGAACGACGCGTCCAGCATCAGGCGGCCGATCGAGCGGGTCTCCTCGTCCGGGCGGCGACGCGCGGAAGCCGGCTGGTAGCCGAAGCCGCGCTCGATCTTCAGGCGCATGTTGATCGCGGTGTCCTTGGTCAGGTGCGCGATGACATGCTCGCCGTTGAGGATCTCGACGTTGTGGTCGGTCTTGATGTCCGCGGCGGTGATCGTGCCGGGGCCCTGCTTGCTCAGCGACAGGCTGGCCGACTCGCCGGTATGCATGCGGATGGCGACGTCCTTGAGGTTGAGCAGCACCTCGAGCACGTCCTCCTCGAGGCCTTCGACGGTGGTGTACTCGTGCAGCACGCCATCGATCTCGACCTCGGTGATGGCGAAGCCGGGGATCGAGGAGAGCAACACGCGGCGCAGCGCGTTGCCAAGGGTGTGGCCATAGCCGCGCTCCAGTGGCTCGATCACCACCTTGGCGCGGTTGGCGCCGAGGCGTTCGATCTGGGGACCGCGGGGACGCAGGACCTGGTGGGCGGTAACCGACATGTGTACGTGTCTCCGACGGAGCCCCGCGGGGGCGGGGCTCGGGGGTTTACTTGGAGTAGAGCTCGACGATCAGCGCTTCGTTGATGTCGGCGGGCAGGTCGGCGCGGTCCGGCACGGCCTTGAACACGCCGGCGAACTTCTTGCTGTCCACTTCGACCCACGACGGCGACAGGTCCATCTGCGAGGACACCGTCAGCGACTCCTGCACGCGCAACTGCTTCTGCGCACGCTCGGACAGCGCGATCGCGTCGCCCGCCTTGACCGCGTACGACGGCAGGTTCACGGACTTGCCGTTCACCGTCACGCCGCGATGGCTGACCAGCTGGCGCGCCGCCGGGCGGGTGATCGCAAAGCCCATGCGGTAGACGACGTTGTCCAGGCGCGTCTCGAGGAGCTGCAGCAGGTTTTCACCCGTGTTGCCCTTCTTGGTCGACGCCTTCTTGTAGTAGTTGCGGAACTGCCGCTCGAGCAGGCCGTAGATGCGCTTGACCTTCTGCTTCTCGCGCAGCTGGACGGCGTAATCGGACAGCTTGCCCTTGCGGGCGGTGGGGCCATGCTGGCCGGGCTTCTGCTCGAGCTTGCACTTGGAGTCCAGCGCGCGGGCCGGGGACTTCAGGCCAAGGTCGGCGCCTTCACGGCGCGAGAGCTTGCACTTGGGACCGATGTAACGAGCCATTGTCTGATCGCTCCTTTAGACGCGACGCTTCTTCGGCGGGCGGCATCCGTTGTGCGGGATGGGCGTCACGTCGATGATGTTCATGATCTTGTAGCCGACGTTGTTGAGCGAACGCACGGCCGATTCGCGACCCGGGCCGGGGCCCTTGATCCGCACTTCCAGCGCCTTGACGCCGTAGTCGAGAGCGGCGCGGCCGGCCTTCTCGGCGGCGACCTGCGCGGCGAACGGGGTCGACTTGCGCGAGCCGCGGAAACCCGCGCCACCCGAGGTCGCCCACGACAGCGCGTTGCCCTGGCGGTCGGTGATCGTGATGATGGTGTTGTTGAACGAAGCGTGGACGTGCGCGATGCCGTCGGTGACGACGCGCTTGATCTTCTTCTTCGTCTTGGCTGCTGCTGGCTTGGCCATGATCGTCGGTCCTTACTTCTTGATGGCCTTGCGCGGACCCTTGCGGGTGCGTGCATTGGTCCGGGTGCGCTGGCCGCGCAGCGGCAGGCCGCGGCGATGGCGCAGGCCGCGATAGCAGGCCAGGTCCATCAGGCGCTTGATCGACATGCCGATCTCGCGGCGCAGGTCGCCCTCGACCACGAACTTGCCGATCTCCGCGCGCAGGCGCTCGACCTCGGGCTCGGACAGGTCACGGATCTTGGTCGACGACTTCACGCCGGCCGAGTCGCACACCTGCTTGGAACGGGTACGGCCGATGCCGTAGATGCTTTGCAGTCCCACCCAGACATGCTTCTGGGCAGGCAGGTTGACGCCCGCGATACGCGCCATGACGCGATTCTCCAACTGGTTGACCGCCGGCACGCTGGGCGCCGGCGGCAGGGTCACGAAAAGTGAACTCGGAAGTTTAACGAAGTCTCGGGGTGGAGCGAAAGCCCCGCGGTGGATTGCGGGACCCCGGCATGGGGAGCGTGCCCATGCTCCGGCGACGGACCCGGGCTGTACCGGACGAAGCGATGCCCTGCCCCGCCCGGCCCCGCGCACTCCTCAGGTGCGCGCATGGCCGCAGGTCCACCCGTGCGCGAGACCGCCGCCCGGGTCGCCCATGTGCCGCCCCGGGCGCGATGCCGGGCGCGGCTGGTATCTCGACCGGCTCAGCGCGCCGGAGCGCGCGAACCGCCCTTCAGGTTGGCCTTCTTCAGCAGGCTCTCGTACTGGTGGCTCATCAGGTGCGCCTGAATCTGCGCGATGAAGTCCATCACCACGACGACGACGATGAGTAGCGACGTGCCGCCGAAGTAGAACGACGTCCCGAGCTCGGTGCGCATGATCTCGGGGAGCAGGCAGACCAGCACCAGGTACCCGGCACCGACCGCGGTCAGGCGGGTCAGCACCCCGTCGACGTAATCGGCGGTCGCCTTGCCCGGCCGGATGCCCGGGATCAGCGCGCCCGACTTCTTCAGGTTGTCGGCGGTTTCCTGCGAGTTGAAGACCAGCGAGGTGTAGAAGAACGCGAACCCCGCGATGAGCCCGCCGTACAGCAGCAGGTGCACCGGCTGGCCCGGCGAGAGCCAGTTGCTGAGCCGCTGCAGCCAGGAGGCCTGCGACCCCTCGGCGAACCACGTCGCCGCGGTGGCGGGGAACATCACGATGCTGGAGGCGAAGATCGCCGGGATCACGCCCGCCATGTTGAGCTTCAACGGCAGGAACGAAGACTGGTTCATGTACGCGCTGCGCCCACCCTGCCGGCGCGCGTAGTTGACCGTGATGCGCCGCTGGCCGCGCTCGACGAACACCACGAAGTAGGTGAACCCCAGCACGATCAACACGATGGCCAGTGCGACCAGCCCGCTCATCGAACCGTCGCGAAGCTGCTCGAACATCCCGAACACCGCACCCGGCAGGCCCGCGACGATGCCGGCGAAGATGATCAGCGACACGCCGTTGCCGACGCCACGCTCGGTGATCTGCTCGCCCAGCCACATCAGGAACATGGTGCCGGCCGTCAACGCGACCACGGCGGTCAGCATGAAGCCGATGCCCGGGTTGTAGACCACCTGGATGCCCTGGCTGGCGCCGCCGGCCTGCAGCGCGGTGGCGATGCCCCAGGCCTGGAAGACCGCCAGCGGGATCGCACCGATGCGCGACCACTGGTTGATCTTGCGCCGGCCGGACTCGCCTTCCTTCTGGATCGCCTTCATGCTGGGCACGATGTGCACCAGCAGCTGCACGATGATCGACGCCGAGATGTACGGCATCACGTTCAGCGCCAGCAGGCTGAACCGCTCGAGCGCGCCACCGGTGAACATGTTGAACATGTCCACGATGGTCCCGCGCTGGCTTTCCATCAGCTGCAGCATCGCGTCGGGGTTCACGCCCGGCACCGGGATATAGCAGCCGATGCGATAGACCAGCAGCGCCCCGAGGACGAACAACAGCCGCTGGCGGAGCTCGGTGAACTTGCCGAGCCCGCCCATCGCGCTTGCGCTTCGCGCCATGCGCCGGTTACTCCCCGACCTGGCCGCCGGCCGCTTCGATCGCGGCCTTCGCGCCCGCGGTCGCCAGCAGGCCCTTCAGCACGAACTTCTTGCTGACCTCGCCCTTCTTCACGACCTTCGCGCGCTTGGCGGTCGACGGAACCAGCCTGGCCTCGCGCAGCTTGGCGAAATCGATCTCGCCTGCCTCGAGCGCATCGAGCTGGTACAGCAGCACCTCGGCCGTGTCGGCCTTGGTCGCCGAGCGGAAACCGATCTTCGGCAGGCGCATATGCATGGGCATCTGGCCGCCTTCGAAGCCGGCCTTGATCTTGCCCTTGCCGGAACGGGCGAACGAGCCCTTGTGGCCGCGGCCGCAGGTCTTGCCCAGGCCGGAGCCGATGCCGCGACCGACGCGACGCGGTTCGGTGCGGGCGCCGTCGGCGGGCTGCAGAGTGTTGAGACGCATGGGATTACTCCTCGACCTTGACCAGGTAGTGGACCTTGTTGATCAGGCCACGGACCTGCGGGCTGTCCTTCAGTTCGCGCACGTCGTTGAGCTTGTTCAAGCCCAGCGCGCGCACGGAGAGGCGGTGCTTGGCCTGGCTGCCGCGCAGGCCCTTGACCAGGCGCACCTTGACGGTGCCACCGGCGTTGGCGGGCGACTTAGCCATTGACCAGCTCCTCCACCTTCTTGCCGCGCTTGGCCGCGATCTTGGACGGCGAATGCATCTCGCCCAGGCCGCGCAGCGTGGCGCGCACGAGGTTGATCGGGTTGCGCGAGCCGACGGCCTTGGCCAGCACGTTCTTGACGCCGACCGCCTCGAGCACGGCGCGCATCGCGCCACCGGCGATCACGCCGGTACCCTCGGACGCCGGCTGCATGAACACGCGCGCCGCGCCGTGGCCCGACTTCACGGCATGCCACAGCGTGCCGTTGTTCAGGTCGACGTTGATGAAGCTCTTGCGGGCGTATTCCATCGACTTCTGGATCGCGACCGGCACTTCGCGCGCCTTGCCGTAACCGAAGCCGACCTTGCCGTTGCCGTCGCCGACCACGGTCAGCGCGGTGAAGGTGAACTGGCGGCCGCCCTTGACGGTCTTGCTGACGCGGTTGACCGCGATCAGCTTCTCGATCATGC